>Ga0209278_1000048_pt1 | contig 243184 bp, 204 predicted proteins | sample JI81BgreenDNA_FD_187504 | JGI IMG/M metagenome (GOLD analysis project Ga0209278, IMG submission 187504) | Wastewater effluent complex algal communities from Wisconsin, to seasonally profile nutrient transformation and Carbon sequestration -... | ecosystem: Engineered > WWTP > Effluent > Algae... | reverse complement strand
CTGGACTGAATAGCAGTACGCCTTCGCCAGAGGTTCCTTGCCAGTTGGCCGAAACTGTATTGTTAGACGTGCCCGTTAATGGTGCAGTTAAAATACGCCAAGCGCGACGGGCAGGAATGTAGCGTTCTACAGTGGCTGTTCCTGAGCCTGCAATGGCAGCACCCGTATATGGGCCAAATTGAGCTGTTCCGTTTACATCGCTCTTGAATACGATAGAGCCGTTGTTGGTCAAATTACCCTTAACAGACAACGTATTTGCCGACTGAATAGTCAATACCTTACCCGTATTGACAGTTAAATCAGCAGCGGTTATTGGTGCTGTTTCATTATAATCTTCGTCAATAATTGCATCAATAAATTCCGTTGGCGCTCCATTTGTCCACGCTGGAACGGTTGCAGGTAAGGTGATTGTCCAGGTGGTGGAAGTGATAGGTGCCAAAGTGGTGATAGATACGGTATTACTGTTTTCTGAAACAATACTACCACTCACGGCACGTAGTCGATAAAAATATTGTGTTTCTGATGTTAAACCTTCGACAATGGCTGTTGTAGTTGTCTGACCTGAAATCGGCTTTGCATTATATCCAGTTACAAAAGATGCTGCACCTGCAGTTACTACTATATCATCTAAACGCCAAGGAGACGTCGTCGAGGAAGTTTTAGTAAATCGAATAAAAACGTTTGGTTCACTTGAATATGAAGACAAATCAATTGTATATTGACTATAGGTATTTTCAATTACGTTACTGTGATCAAAAGTAGCAACGGTAGTAAAACCTGTCGTTTGACTTGTTGTACTAACTTGCACTGTTAAAGTTTTTGGATTAATATTTGTAGACCTTCCTAAAAAGAAAGTCATCGATGTTGGATTTGCAATAGAAGGCGTTGTCAAGCTACCACTATTGCTGTTGGCAACCGCAGCACCACTTCCAGTTTTAATATCAGCAGCTGTTGTACTTCTAGACCAACCTACGTTTGCCCAATTTGTAGGTGGAAAAGTAGTGCCCTCAAATCCTTGTGCTAATAAAATAGATAGGTTGCCAAAAGTTGGTGAGGTGCTAACATCTAGTAAATAACCATTTGTGGCATTTGTGACCACTTGCCAATTTGCATCAAACGAGGTGGCATTTATATTTGTAGCTGATGTAGCCGTGAAAACACCTAAGCCACTCAGTGTAATAACAACCGGAGTTGCTCCACCACCTGATAATGTAACATTACCTGTTTTTGAACCAGTTGATTGAGGTGTAAAGCGAACATAAACTGGAACAGATACTAACTCATTTGTAGCATAAGGCACAGTAACTGATGAACTCCAAACTGTGTTATCGGTAGAGACCTGAAAATCTGTAGAAGATGATGCTAATGTAATTAATCCAGGAAATCCTGTTAAGAATTGTCCAGAGACATTGAATGTTTGGCTTGCTGAACTACTTGTTATATGTTGATCAGCATAACTTAAATTACTAACACCATTACTCGACAAAGTAGAAGTTGTTGTTACTTGTACTGTAAATGTTGTCGGTACAAAATAGTTTGTTGCACTATAATCATATACTCTAAAATAGTACACTGTATTTGCCAATAGAGATAAAGTTATAGCTTCAGTGCCACTCACGGTATTATCTGCACATCCAATAGTAGTGCCATTGCATAGACCTTCTCTTACATCTACTATAAGGTCAAGTGCTCCTGAATTAGCAGAAATAGTATAATTACCAGCTGCTGATGTTGTAAAGCTATACCAAACGTCATCATTTGCATTTCCTTGAACACCACAAATAATCGCTGGAATTGACTCCGAAGCGAATGCAATATCACCCGTTGTCACAGCTGCATTTACAACTAAAGCTGTTGCACCACTACAGTTATCATTTGTTGGAGGTGACGCTGTGGTAAAAGTTTGTACAGCACCGTATGTATATGATGTACCATTAAATAAATAGGCTTTGTAACTGTAACTTGTTCCAGAAGTTAAACCTGAGACAGTAGAGTTGAAATTTCCTGCAGTACCCAATGGACTTACTACTACATTTGTAGCAGTTGCTTGTCCTACTTCAGGATTATTATTGACGGTAGTAAGGGCGTACACAAAACCTTTAGCTGTTGTTGATGAACATGTTCCAAAAGTTACATTTATTGCTCGAAGTCTTGCAGAGGTGATATCAATATTATCTGCCGTACTAGTTGCAATACTTTGTGCAACTACTGTACTCCCTGTGCCTGTTACTGTATTTGTGGCGCTAACAGCAGTTGAACTTGCCACAGTAATATTCGCTGTTTTACTTCCTGATGATGCAGGAGTAAACGTAACTTGATAGGTAGCCGTTCCCGAAGGTGCAATGGTAGTTGATGACAAACCACTCACTACAAACTCAGGATTGGATGAAGTAACCGTGATACCATCGGCTGCAATTGCACCGTTATTCGTAATAGTATAAGTAATTGGACTTGTTGATAATGTAGGACAAGTGCTACCGTGTGCTAAAGTACCTGTTAGCACCAAAGCTGGTGAAGTTGTAAAAGTTAAAACAGTGCCGTAAAAATAAGTAGTACCATTGAAGACATAACTTCTAAAACTGTATTGTGTAGAAGAAGCTAAATTTGTTAATGCAAATGTAAATGCACCCGTTGAAATGCCTGCAACAACTTGCTTTGTAACACCTGTACCTGAATCAGTTGGTGTTGCATTAGCTGAGGAAATACTATAAACAAAACCTTTTTCTATTATAGTTGGACAAACACCGACATTGGTAACGTTACCATTTAATGTAGCTGTTTTTGCGGTTATCGATGTAGCAGCACTTGACGTTACGGTTGGAGTAGTTGTTGCTGTACCTGTGCCAGTTAAACTGCTAGTTGGGGAGTTGCTTGTAGATGTTGTACTCGTTACAGTTATAGTAGCTGTTTTAGCACCAGATGAAGAAGGTGTGAACGTAACTTGATAGGTAGCCGTTCCTGAAGGTGCTATGGTAGTGGAAGATAAACCACTCACTACAAAGTCTGGATTTGATGAAGTAACCGTAATACCGTTTGCTGTTAAGGTTCCACTATTAGTTATAGTGTACGTTATAGCAGTACCAGGTGTACTCACACATGTCGCACCATGTGCAACTGTTCCTGTAATGCTCATGTTTGGATCTGTGGCTATCAACGAAGTAGAAGAAACAGTTATATCATCGACCCCCATACTTGGTCTTGTACCAGTTGTCGTGCCAGAGTAATAACAATACCATAGAACTTGAACCAGTGGTTTGTTATTTGCATCAGAAGGTAATGTAATGGTAGGCATACTATTAGAACCATTTGCACCAGAACTTGTAAAAAGAATATCTGATATTGTAGGGCTTGCATCAACAAAAGCCCCGGTGTTTCCAATACGATACATTAATCTTAAGTTGTATGTCCTTGCTCCAGTGGTTAATTGTCTTGCTGTCCATGCAACTTGAATATTGCTTCTATTTGTGGTATTTAGCGCTAAAGCGAGTGAGCCGAAACCTTGAGTTGATGTATTATTAAAAACGATACCATCTGTACCGTTGCCATGAATTTTACCGTTGGCTGCAGTATAATCGCCTGCGAAATTAGCAGTTGGGGCTGTAGTCAATTGAGGGTCTGATCCACTATGTCTCCAGAATGCCATATTTCCATTAGCAATACCTACTACAACACCAGTTGTTGCATTGGCTCCTGTTGCACCATTGCCAGGATAACTGCCAGAAGGCACATTAGTACTCCAGCCAGATAAAGTCCAATTTCCAAGAGATAAATCATAAGCAGCTGGATTAGTTTGCCCAAACGAGAGCCCTACGATAAAAACCAGCAATAAGGTGGTGAGGATGTTCTTGAAAAAATTTTGATTGGACGTTCCAATCAGTTGCGTACTTTTAGTCATAAAATTTTGAATTTAATTACAGGTTTATAGTTGGTAAGCATATTAATGAAACAGCCGTCTTAGCCGCTAAAAATCAAATTACAGGTAGGAATAAACAGAAAACACATTTGATCTTGTTCCTACAAATGCTTTAACAAGTTGATTTTGAGAAGCGGTGCAAAAATAAATAAATAATCACAATTTTAGATTATTTTATGAAATTTTGGTTATTACTTAATGATTTCTTTACCTAAACCGTTTTCGAAACTCGATGAGACACCTTTCAGTTTGTGTCGTACAATGGGTTCAGGCTTATGGTCAATTTATGGGTTTTAGGTTGAATTTATCGTTGCAGGATGCTGGTTTTTTTCTGAAAAAGAGTGGTGCTTTGTTAAGAATTTCTCCGCGTTAGGGATGGCAATGGAGCTCTTTTTTGACCTCGTCCTGAAAGGCGAGGTCAAAAAAAGCGGGAATGGACAGCCCGACCGCAACGCTTTTTTTTAGGACCGACGCCTAGTCGGGACTAAAAAAAAAAGCGTTGGGGTAACGCCCAAATAAAAAAAATTATTCTTCTGGAATGCCGCGCCACTTTTTAATTAGGCCAGAAAGTAGTACTAACACTAGTGTTACCACGACTAAATTGAGTAGGAACAGGAGTAGGGCGTTGTTTTCTAACCATTCGATTTTAGGGAAGGTTTCAACGGGTTGGTTGATTTTTAAGTCGTACCGCTCGTTATAGCCAGAAAGTTGTTTGGCGGTTTGTAGCACTACAACGTAAACCATGGGTAGGAATGAAGGTAGAAGCCACAAGATTTGATTCAAGGTTATGGCTGACCATTTTTTTCCTCGCTTTTGGGTGTAAACGATTGCAAAATAACCACCAATAGCGATGCAATAGCCAATAAAAATGTACGGATAAACCAAATCATAACTGATGATGACGGCCAAGATGGCAAAGATAATTTGGGTGACTCCGAGTGCAATTAAGGCTATAAGCCAAGGCTTAGCGGCGGTTACTCTAAAGCTAAAAACCAATAATGAGATGCCAAAGCTGATGTAAAGAACAACGAGAAGTAGGCCGTGTTCTACCAGTGGATTTTGATAAGCATTGGCAATGTTTTGATAATATTTTTCGAGTACATCATAGCTGACGTAGTATTTTGAATAGATGTAACTTTTTCCGTCTACGTATATTATATCGGTATTGAGGGTGTCTGGAGCTACTATATCGGCATCATCGGAGGTAAAATCTATCCCGTATTCGTTGTTATAGGTTAATTGGCGTTCGGCCCGTCCGATGTTGGCATACTTGGTAAAATTAGGGTAATCATAAGTCAGTTGGAGCCATTGCTGAGCGGTGATGTTGCATTTGAGTTGGTGCTCGTTAGAAATTTCCATGTACTTTGTAAATAGCTCGGCAATGGCGGCTTTGTTGTTTTCTTTCATCCAGCGTTGCACTTGCAAGCGTGCTAAAGAATCTTGTTTGGTATCGAAAAAAGCAAAGGAGTTGATGTTTTTGTTTATCAATGAATTCAATGCGTATTTTTTTCCTTCAAAAGAAAAAGAATCGCGTTCTACACGAATGGTTTCTTGGCCTACGAGGCTGTCGGTCCATGCTAGTTCTTTATAACTTCCTGACAAAAACATCGAGGCTTTACTGATGGTTTGGCATCGTTCTAGGGCCAACTTCTCCGGCATACTGTTTCGGATTTGGACATTGGCACCCAAAATAGCCGACAATACATAACTAAAATTGAGCAAGCCAAACACTACAATCAACGCCCACTCCTTGAACAAAGCAAAACCAGTTTTGGGATAAAAGGCTTTGATGGCATTGTTTTTAAAATACAGCACACACCAAATGATGAATGCAATGACTGAAATGAGTATGGCAAATAAATTGAGTGTAACCGCATTGCTTTCTTGATTGGTATAACTGTGTATTTGTACCGAAGCTACAATTGCATTTTGATAACCCAAGACAAAAAACACGGCATGAATCAGGAGCGAAATCAGCAGAAAAGGAATTATCTTGGTGTTCCAAAGCAGCGGATAGCGATAAACAAATTTATGATTGAAGTTAGTGAACATGGTACCAAATTTTAAGAGATGAAAAAACGACGTGTAGAATGGGTAATATTTCTATAATACTGCAAGGGAACGTTTTGGGAGGTTATCAGTTGTAAAAACTGAGCAGGTGGTAATTGATCCGAACACGTAGCTATATAAACACCTCCATTGTGCTGTAAATCAATCAAGTGGTTTCCGAATAAGATAATCAATTGATTTTTAGTCCAATCGGTTTCAAATTCGTAGAGAAAATGCTGCGGTTCGGCCGTTTCGGTTCCGGTGGTGGTGTGGTTGTGTAAATTTTTCTGAGCGCCATTTTTAAGAAAAATGACTTGGTCGGATGTTTTTTCTACTTCATACAATTGTTGCGAACTCAGGACAATTCCTATGGGACGAAAAGGCGATTTGGCAATGGCTTTGAAATCTTCTAAGATGGTTTGTTGTGCTAGAATATCAAGGTTGGCCAAGGGCTCATCGATGAGTAGAATTTTTGGCTTTCGCAAAAGCATGTGGGCGAGTTCGAGTCGCATTTTGAAACCCGAAGACAAATCGCTCCAAGCATAATTGCGAAATTTTCGCAGGCCTAAACGTGCCATGATTAAATTGACAATCAAAAAATTTTCGTCTGGTTTGTATCCATAACTGGCTGCGGCAAATTCTAGATTGGTAAAAATAGAGCCGTACCAAGTTTTTGTGCGTTGCGGAATGTACACTAATTGTGTTCGGAGATCGTACAAATCTTGGTATGGAAAGTGATATTTTATTTCACCATCGGTTGGGAATAATTCGCCACAAATTAACCGTAGCAAGGTAGTTTTTCCGTTACCGTTTTCGCCTACGAGGCCCACAATTTCGCCTTGGTGTACCTTTAAATGCACGGGGCCTAAAGCAAATTGTGCTGTACCGTACTGTTTTTTTAATCCGTTGGCGGTGACTAAAAGTTGTGGTGCTTTGATTTCTTTTTGTTTGAGAACATCATGCAGTTGGCCTAAAATTTCTTTAAACTTAATGCGTTTTTGCTCAATGGCATTTGGGTTTTGATCTAACCAATCAAGGAGTTCGTTGGTTTTTTTGTAAAACAAAACCGATTCAGTATCCAACGTAAAATCGATAATACGTTTGGTTAAAACCTGAAAATCATCAAAAGACAAGTATTCTTGCAGTTGTTGAAACTGTTGTTCAAAAGCGTTCATGAGCTAAAATTTACTCAAATATAACTCATTATCAGCTGAAATAGTATACTTCCGAAAAAAAATCCCGTTTAATTAACAAGTAACTAAACGGAATTTTACAGGAGTAATTGCGTTAGTTATTCTACTACAACCGTATGTTCTACAAATGTATCATTACTTTTCTTGAATTTTAAAAGATACGTTCCTGCGGTGCTTTTCTTAAAAGGATAATTAACTTTTTGTACTGATTCTACCTGATCACACGAGCACGCGTCATACTCTGTATTTACAGTAATTACATCGACAAACGGAGTTTCGCCAGGCGGCTGAAAAAACGAAACAAATCCGCCACAATTGGCTTTTGCGGTGTAGGAAACTTCTAATACAATCTGCGTGTCTACTTGCGTTTCTGTCGGACCTGTTACCGCAGTGGTTGGTACACCAATAACAACAGCACAGTTACCACCATTTCCTTCTGAAAGACTACATCCTAAGAATAAAAACGCTACTACAACTGCTGCTCCAAATCTTTTATACATATTTATATTTTTTTAGTGAGATGATTAAACGCTGTAATGGTTGCGCTTTATGATTAATTTATTTTCTAGAAAATTTCGATAGCATATTGGGCTGTGAAAATTTGGTTCGCCTCCAACTGCTGAATTCCTTCTTTGGTTGTTAAATTTTGATTTGTAGAAACCACATCGGCATAGCCAAACCAAGGTTCGATACAAATAAACGGAGCGTTACTTTTGGTCCACAATCCGAGGTCAGGAAATTGTTCAAAATGTACTTTTAGAATGGTTTTTCCTTGATCTGTAATCGAAATAGCCTGAATGTCTTGGTTGCAAAAAACGAGTGCATCCTGTTCAAAAAGTTCATAACTCAACGGAAGTTTCTTGTCTTGAAGCGTCAGAGGTGCTGTTTCGTGTTCCAAAAGATTTTGGTTCAGCAAGGAGAAATGAAGTGCTGAATTGGTTTCAAATTCCAAAGCATGGTTTTCAAAATTTTCTAAAAGTTGAAATGCCGGATGACCTCCAATCGAAAAATACATCTTATCACGGTCGGTATTTTGAACCCAATACTTTACATCGAGCATGTTCTGATGTAATTGATATTCAATTCGCAACTCAAAACAAAAAGGATAAATTTTGAGGGTTTCGGCATCATTTTTTAATGAAAAAACAATTTTGTCCTCTTTGTGTTCTATGACTTCAAATTGCTTTTCTCTGGCAAAACCATGTCTTGGCAATTGGTAGGTCTTGTTTTGATAAAAAAATGTATCGTCTTTTAAAGCTCCTACAATAGGGAACAATATGGGAGAATGTTTGCCCCAAAAATCAGGATTTCCGTTCCAGATGTACTCTCTTTTTTCGGTTTTTAACGAAATTAATTCGGCTCCTAAAGCATTGAACGAAGCTGTTAAAAAACCGTTTGTAATTATTAAATCCATACGCTACTTTTCAATCTAAATTTCAGACGCTACTACTCAAAAAGCCAAATTATTACTTTAGTTTGCTTCTTGATTTAACATTTGCCACAATTTATCTTTCAGCTCTGAGAGCCCTTGTTGTGCCACAGAAGAAATAAACATATACGGAATGTTGAGTTGTTGGTCTAATTGAGTTTTCAGTTCTGCTTTTAATTCGTCATCGAGCATATCACATTTCGAAATGACCAACATTCGCTCTTTATCGAGCATTTCAGGGTTGTATTTGGTTAGTTCATTTACTAAAATATCGTATTCTGCTTTTATACTTTCAGTATCTACCGGCACGATAAACAGCAACGTAGAGTTTCGTTCTATGTGACGCAAAAAGTAATGCCCGAGACCTTTTCCTTCAGCAGCACCTTCGATAATACCTGGAATATCAGCAATGACAAAGGATTGATAATCTCGGTAGGCTACAATTCCTAGATTAGGCTTGAGGGTGGTAAACGGATAATCAGCAATTTTTGGCTTAGCCGAAGTCAAAACCGACAGCAGCGTTGATTTTCCTGCATTGGGAAAACCTACTAAGCCTACATCGGCTAAAACTTTTAATTCTAGCACAATATCCTTCTCTTCCGAAGGTAAACCGGGTTGTGCATAACGAGGCGTTTGATTTGTCGAGCTTCGAAAATGCCAGTTTCCTAAACCGCCTTTTCCGCCTTGTGCAATGATTTTTTTTTCGCCGTCTTCGGTAATTTCGAATAAAATCTCGTTGGTTTCCTTATCTCGAACCACAGTTCCGAGGGGTACTTCAATAAATTTATCTTCTCCGTTGTGTCCTGTACTCCGGTCTCCTCCACCGTCTCCACCGTGACCCGCTTTGATGTGACGGGCAAATTTCAAATGAAAAAGTGTCCACAAACCTTTGTTTCCCACCAAGTACACATGACCTCCTCTACCGCCATCGCCTCCATCGGGACCTCCTTTTTCAATAAATTTTTCGCGGTGTAAATGCGTTGAACCTTTTCCGCCTTTTCCAGACGAAACATATATTTTTACGTAATCTACAAAGTTGCCTTCTGTCATTTTTTTTAGTTTTCAGTCTCAGTTTTCAGTCTCGGCTTTCAGACTCAGTTTTCAGAGTTCAGTCTCAGTATTGGGTTTCAGAAGCCAGTTTCAGTATTCAACCCTAATATTCAGTATTGAGTTATCAATGCTCAGTTTTTCAGTTTTCAATTGTCGTTACTGAAAACTGCGACTGCGACTGCCAACTGACCATTGCGACTGCTGACTAATTTACTCTCTTAGCGATTTTACCATCACTTTATCAATCTTAACACCATCCATATCAATTACTTCGAGCTCGAATCCGTTCCATTCTAATTTTTCACCTTGTTTTGGAATGCGCGAAAGTTCGGTCATAATTAGACCGCTAACTGTTGTAACGTCATAATCATTGATAAGTTCGTCTAATTCAAAATACGTCAGGAAATCATGCAGCGAATAATGTCCGTCTACCAGCCATGTGCCGTCTTCTCGCTCGATCAGCTGAAAATCTTCTTTGTAAAAGTCAGAAGCATCTCCTACCAAGGCTTCCAAAATATCATTTAACGTTATAATACCCTGAAAAACACCGTATTCATCAGAGACAAAGGCATAATGAATGCCACTCTGTTTAAAGGTTTCAAGTGCTTTATAGGCGGTGGTTTGCTCCATCATGAACGGGGCATCGGTTACAATATCGTTTAAACTAAAGGAATCTTTATTGATGTTGGCAAAAATATTTTTGAGGTTTACGCAGCCTACAATATCGTCGTAATTTTTTCCATACACCGGATATACCGAATGTAATTCTTGCAACATCAACTCCGTAACTTGTGTTTTATCGGCTTGCAAGGGCAAGAATACCACGGATTTTCGGTGTGTCATGAGCGAATTTATTTTTCGGTCGCCGATGTGAAAAACGCGTTCCACAATATCTTGCTCAATCTCTTGTACCTCACCCCCTTCAGTACCTTCCTTGATAATGGCTTTTATCTCTTCCTCGGTAATTTTTCCATCGGATGAAGGTTTAATCATCAGTATTTTAAGTAAAAACTCGGTAGAAATAGTTAACAACCAAATAAATGGAGCGGTTATGACCGAAATGGCTTTCATGGGTACAGCTACGGCTTTTGCAATTTGTTCAGGATGATTTAACCCTACGCGTTTTGGCACTAATTCGCCTAGAACGAGTGAGAAAAAAGTTAGTGTAACTACCACAATTCCTACAGAAATAGTTTCGGCATAAGGTTTTAACATTTCAAAACCTTGCACAAAAATATTCACATCTTCTGTTATTTTGTCTCCACTGTAGATACCTGTTAAAATTCCGATTAAGGTGATTCCGATTTGAACGGTTGATAGAAATTTGTTTGGAGAATTGGCTAACTCCAATGCTGTTTTGGCACTATTGTTGCCTTTTTTGGCAGCCGTTTCGAGTCGGTTTTTTCGCGCAGAAATCAAAGCAATTTCCGACATCGAAAAAACACCGTTAACGATAATTAAAAAGAGAACAATTAGTATTTCCATTATTTTTTTTAGTATAAGGTTTCAAGTTTCAAGCTGAGTCAAAAACCCTTTCTTGAAACCTGAAACCTGAAACCACATATATTATTTATTATAAATTATCAATCACTGTACTCAAACGTTCGGTGATTTCTTGGATTGTTCCAATACCGTTTACGCTGTAAAATTTATTTTGCCCTTTGTAATAATCCATCAAAGGAGCTGTTTTTTCGTTGTATTCTTGGTATCTATTTCTTATTTTTTCTTCGTCTTGATCGTCAGGTCTTCCAGAAGTTTTACCGCGTTCTAACAATCGTTTGATTAAAACTTCATCATCTGCATCTAAGGCAATTGTGGCTGTAATGATTTGGTTTTTAGAATTTAAAAATGCGTCCAAAGCTTCTGCCTGCGAAATAGTCCTTGGAAAACCGTCGAATAAAAAACCGCTAGAATCAGGATGGTTATTGCACTCGCTTTCGAGCATCTGAATAGTAACAGTATCAGGCACTAAATCTCCTTTGTCCATGTAGGTTTTAGCCAATTGACCTAAGGCTGTATTCTCTTTGATGTTGTATCTAAAAATATCTCCCGTAGAAAGGTGCGTTAGATTGTATTTTGTTTTCAAAAATTCTGCTTGTGTTCCTTTGCCTGCACCAGGCTTTCCAAATAAAACGATGTTAATCATTGTGTGTTTTTTTAAAATTCCAATAGTTAAAATTCCAACTTTCTATTTTAAATAAAAAAATTCAAAATCTTGAAGTTTGAAAAATCTATTTTCTTTATTTTTTGTTCTATTTTATTTACTCTGCCAACTGATATACTTCTGGCAAATTGCGTCCTAAACCATCATAATCTAATCCGTAGCCCACGATAAATTTGTTCGGAATTCGAATACCTACATAGTCAATTTTGATGTCTTTTTTATAAGCTTCGGGCTTAAAAAACAAGGTTGCAATCTTAAAATGTTTGACATTTTTGGCTTTTAGCATTTCTTTTAATACTTCAATCGTATTTCCTGTGTCTACAATATCCTCGACTACAATTACCGTTTTTCCTGTCAAATCCTGGTTTAGACCGATCAATTCGTTTACTGTGTTAGTAGATTCCATTCCTTCATAAGAAGCCATTTTTACAAAACTTACCTCGCACATGCCTCGGTAGTTCTTCATCAAATCCGCCAAAACCATAAATGAACCATTCAAAACACCGATAAAAACGGGCTGCTCGTCAAAGAAATCATCGTCCATCTGTTTTGCCATATTTCTGATAGCGAAGTCAATTTCTTCGGCAGAAATAAAAGGAACAAAATGTTTATCATGAAGTTGTATCATACAAATCGCAATTATAATAAGCGACAAATTTACAAAGTATTAGCTATTCAGGCTAAAGTATTGTTATCTTTTTTCGATTTAAAATCTTTTACGTCTCTTCTTGACATTTTTATAAGCGTCATCTCGAACTTTTCAAAATCTTACATCTTCATCGATTAAATTAGTCCTTAAAGTTACCGCATTTCTAAATCGTGGAAATTTTTTTATAAATTCATTTTTTACGTACATTTGTAAAAACTATACGTATATGAATACCAAACTCACATTATCACTAGAAAAAGAGGTCATCGAGCAAGCTAAAATATATGCAAAAGGTACAGGCAGAAGTTTGAGCGAAATGGTCGAAAGCTATTTTAAAAGCTTGTCCAGTCCTAAAAGAAAAAGTGAAGATGAAGATCCTTATAAAGACGTAGATCCAAGCATTAGAAAGTTAATAGGAATTGTAAAATTACCAGATGACTGGGACATGGAAAAAGCGAAAGAAGAATACCATCGAGAAAAATACGGAATATGAAACGTATTTTTATAGATATAAATATATTAATGGATATTTTCGCAAAACGTGAGCCGTTTATTGAAAATTCACTTCGGATTTATACGTTTGGGTCTACCAAAAATTATGAGCTTTACACATCGTCCAACACGATTACTACCTTACATTATTTGTTGAAAAAAGTGCTCGTCGAAGAAAAAATTAGGATGGTTTTAGAAAATATTTTAGAAAACGTATTAATTATTCCAGTGGATTCAGACATCATAAAAAAAAGCCTCAAATCCAACCATAAAGATTTTGAAGATGCCATTCAAATATTTGCCGCTCAATCGATTAGCGAAATGAACTGCATTGTCACTCGTGATTTAAAAGATTTTAAAAACGCAGAAATTCAAGTCTACACTCCTGACCAATTTCTAAATCAATTATAAATAAATATCCGTAGAGACAAGTCGCGACTTGTCCCTACGACATAAAAACCCTAAAAAATGAATTATTTTTCATCCGATTTCAAATTAGGAATTCTTGGCGGTGGCCAATTAGGCAAAATGCTATTATCTGAAACTCGAAAATTTGACATACAAACGTATGTACTAGACCCAAGTCCGGAAGCTCCTTGTCAGTATGGAGCTCATTATTTTGAAGTGGGTAATTTGCTCGATTTTGAAACGGTTTATCAATTTGGAAAAAAAGTTGATGTGCTGACCATCGAAATTGAAAATGTAAATTTAGACGCTTTAGATAAATTAGAAGCCGAAGGTAAAAAAGTATTCCCATCGCCTAGAACATTGCGAAACATTCAGAGTAAAATTACGCAAAAAGGTTTATATATTGACAATCATATTCCAACAGCAAATGCCAAATTTTTTGAAAATAAAAAAGATTTAGTCATTGAAGTTATAGATGGAAATATTGTTTTTCCATGCGTTTGGAAACAAGATAAATTTGGGTATGATGGGTTTGGTGTTAAAATTTTAAAATCAATTGCCGACATCAATGACTTGCCCGAAACCGCTTGTTTGATTGAAGAAATGATTCCGTTCAAAAACGAGTTGGCCGTTATTGTAGTTCGAAACCTATCAGGCGATATCAAAACCTATCCAGTGGTGGAAATGGAATTTCATCCCGAAGCCAACCAAGTAGAATACGTGATTTGTCCGGCACGAATTGATGAAAAAGTGGCAACAAAAGCAAGAGAAATTGCCTTAAAAGTTTCGAAAGCATTCGGTCACGTTGGACTATTGGCGGTGGAAATGTTTCAAACCGAAGCCGACGAAATTTTGATTAACGAAGTAGCTCCACGACCTCATAATTCGGGTCATTATTCTATTGAAGCGAGTTATACGTCTCAATTTGAAAATCATTTACGCGCCATTTTGGATTTACCACTAGGATCCACCGAAAGTAAAATCAATGGTATAATGGTCAATTTGGTAGGCGAAGAAGGTTTTTCAGGAGATGTGGTTTATGAAAATATCGAAAAAATATTGGCTATTGATGGCGTAACACCTCATATTTACGGCAAAAGAGAAACACGGCCTTTCAGAAAAATGGGTCATGTAACGATTGTAAATGAAAATATGGCTGAAGCGAGGAAAATTGCGGAGGAAGTTAAGAATACGATAAGAGTGATAAGCTCCCCAACCCCCAAAGGGGGAGTTTGAAAATCAATAATTAATTTAACAACTATAAACCCTACTCACCCCTAGTAGGAATTCCCCCTTCGGGGGTTAGGGGGCTTATATGAAAGTAGCCATAATTATGGGTTCCATCTCCGACATGCCGGTGATGCAAGACGCCATCGATATTTTAAAAGAATTCGGAATTGAGACGGAAGTTGACATTGTTTCGGCACATCGAACGCCCGAAAAATTATTTGATTTCAGTCAGAATGCACACAAAAGAGGGATTTCAGTAGTCATTGCTGGAGCAGGTGGAGCGGCACATTTACCCGGAATGGTAGCTTCGATGTCGCCATTGCCCGTCATTGGCGTTCCCGTAAAATCCAGTAATTCCATAGACGGCTGGGATTCTGTTTTGTCTATTTTGCAAATGCCAGGTGGCGTTCCCGTTGCCACTGTTGCTTTAAACGGTGCAAAAAACGCGGGGATTCTTGCTGCACAAATCATCGGAAGTTCTAATCCTGAAATTTTAGAAAAAATGATTATGTACAAGGAAGGTTTGAAACAAGCAGTTATTAAAGCTTCGGAAGGACTAAAGAAATAAAAATATTTTAATTAAAACCTTGTCAGAGTTTAAAACTCTGACAGGGTTTATTGAACCAAAAATATGAACAAGACAAATTCATCCGCAACACACACCGTACGAACAGATAGCGTAGGGACAGGTCGCGACCTGTCCGTACGCGACCTGTCCGTACGCGACCTGTCCCTACAGAAAAAATTCACCACAAAATACGAAACGGCTCCGTTTTCTCAAATAGAATTGGACGATTACAAACCTGCATTCGAAGAAAACATAAAAGCAGCAAAAGCCGAAATTGATGCCATCATCAACAATCCTGAAACACCCACTTTCGAAAATACCATTGCTGCACTTGATTTTTCTGGCAACGCCCTCGACCGATTGTCGGCGATTTTTTTCAATCTAAATTCGGCCGAAACTTCAGACGAAATGCAGAAAATTGCACAAGAAGTTTCGCCATTATTGACCGAATTTAGTAACGATATAACCTTAAATGAAGATTTGTTTAAACGTGTAAAAGCCGTTCATGACCAGAAAGAGGCGTTGAATTTAACCGCCGAACAACTCACTTTACTTGAAAAAAAATACAAAGGTTTTGTGCGAAATGGTGCTTTACTAAACGAAGCCCAAAAGCTAAAACTTAGAGAAATTGACACCCAATTATCTAAACTGAAACTGACTTTTGGCGAAAATGTTTTGGCCGAAACCAATAACTATCAACTGCATATTACGGATGAAAATGACCTGAAAGGTTTGCCAGAAGGCGTGATTGAAGCCGCAAAAACTTTGGCAGAAAGCAAAAACGAAAGCGGTTGGATTTTTACTTTAGACATGCCGAGTTATTTGCCTTTTGTAACCTATGCCGAAAACCGCGAATTGCGCAAGGAAATCAGTCTTGCAGCTGGTAAAAAAGGGTTTCAGAATAACGAATTTGACAACCAAGAAAATGTAAAAAACATTGTGCGTTTGCGTCACGAACGAGCAAAATTGTTAGGATACAACTCACATGGCCATTTTGTCTTGGAAGAACGAATGGCTCAAAATCCCGATAAAGTAATATCTTTTTTAAATGATTTATTAGAAAAAGCCAAACCCGCTGCCGAAAAAGAATTTGCTGAACTCACGGCTTTCGCCAAAGAATTAGATGGCATAGACCAACTTCAAAAATGGGACAGCAGTTATTATTCGGAGAAACTGAAGCAGAAACTATTCAATTTAGATGATGAAAAATTGAAACTTTATTTTCAGTTAGAAAACGTGTTGAACGGTGCTTTTACCATTGCAGGAAAATTATTCGGATTGCATTTTACCGAAGTTTTTGACATCGACACTTACCATAAAGACGTAAAAACGTATGAAGTTAATGATGAAAACAATGCATTAGTTGCCATTTTTTATGCCGATTTTTTCCCAAGAAAAGGAAAACGAAACGGTGCTTGGATGACTTCTTTCAAATCACAATCGATTCAAAATGAAACTAATGAACGCCCACATGTTTCTATTGTATGCAATTTTACACCACCAACCGCAACAAAACCTTCCCTCTTAACTTTTAATGAAGTTACAACCTTGTTTCATGAATTTGGTCACGCTCTCCATGGCATGCTTGCCAATACTACTTATCCAAGTTTGTCAGGCACTTCAGTTTTTTGGGATTTTGTCGAATTGCCCAGTCAGATAATGGAAAACTGGTGCTACGAACCCGAAGCTTTGGCTTTATTTGCGAAACAGTATCAAACAGGCGAAATTATTCCGCAAGAATACGTCGAAAAAATCAAAGAAAGTGCCAGTTTTCAAGAAGGAATGGCTACAATGCGGCAAATTAGTTTTGGACTTTTAGACATGGCTTATCATGGAAAATCGCAGACCATAGACGATGTAAAAACATTTGAAGAAAAGGCTTTTGAAAACACCAAATTATTTCCAGACGTGCCAGAAAATGCAATGAGTCCGGCATTTTCACACATTTTTCAAGGCGGATATTCGTCCGGTTATTACAGTTACAAATGGGCAGAAGTTTTGGATGCCGATGCTTTTGCTTATTTTCAAGAAAAAGGGATTTTTGATAAAGAAGTCGCTACAAAATTCAAAGAAAACATCCTTTCTAAAGGCGGCACCGAACATCCGATGGTTTTGTATAAACGCTTTCGCGGAAGCGAACCAAAACCAGATGCTTTGTTGAAACGGGCGGGATTGTTTAAACTAGAAAAATGAAGAGTTGAAAACAGCTCTTAAAAACATTGCATCGAAATCGTATAAAAAGTAAACACTGATGGACGTAAAACTGATTGAATCCTACATAAAAAGAAATAGTAACCCAAACTCTCGGAATAGTGCATACTTTGTACATCCGAGCCTGATAAAAAATTCGGCAACACTATTTATTTATGAATGTGTAGGAAGTAGAGGAGAAGAATATACAGTTGAGATAGAAATTTCAGATAATTCAATAGCTTCATCTTGCACTTGTCCGTATAAAAAAACATATCCCGGACTTTGCAAACATACAATTGCATCTTTACTACATCTTAAAAGTTCTTTTAACAACGGAAGTTTAAATTTATCGCTGACGTTGGACTTGTTTGGTGAGGAAGTAAAAAAAGTTAGTCCAGTTAAGAAAAATCAAATACAACTCGAACAGCACTTGATTGATTTAAAAAAAATCGAGGCACTTACGGTTAATTATCGCAGTTATTATCTTGATTACAAAATTGAAAATGTATCACGAAATAGTGTAACCGTCATCAGCAAAGGATGGGATACGCAAACACAGATTTATACCTACACTCCCGAAACACAAATTTTAGAAGTTAATTGCACGTGCTCCAAATCGAAAGCATTTTGTCCGCATACCTTGGGAAGTATAACTAAAGTTACTAGCGTTTTTGGAACCAATTTTTTTACACCCAATTATTTGGAACTAAAAACAAAAGAAATACTTAAAGGTTATGGTTTAACACCACAAGACGATTACCAAGAAGTGTTTCAAATTAACCTTACTCCAAAAGGGGTAATCGCTACTTCCAAGTATAAAAACATTGTAAGTGAAGAAATCGATTTTTCGGCCATTTTTAAAGACGAATCCGACTATACATTACTCCATTTACCGCCGATTGATAATCAAAAAGAATCAGAATTTGACTTAGGTATTTATTTTGAATTTAATCGAAACCAATTTTTTACTATCGTTCCTTTTCAAGGAAAATTAAACAAGTCGAAAACCGATATTTCCTCATCAATCGTTACGGTAGGCTATCATAATATAAAAGAAAGTTTAAAATTCTTCCATGATGACAATCAGCAAACAACAATTTTAAAAACATTAGAATTCAATAACTTAAGAATCGATTTTCTTAAATACAAGGACATAAATAGCTTACAAGATGCTGTAAATAAACTTCAGATTTTAATACCGCTTTGGCAAAAAAAATGGCTCTATAAATATGATAGTAGCGATTCATTAGTACGCAAAAACTTAACCCCAATTTCGATCGTACAAAAGCCCGTCAAATTAATGTTTGTTATTAGCGAAACAACCTTGTTTTATACCGTCAAAGCAAAAATTGTTATTGAGGATAAAAAATTTAATTTTAACGCTAAAGTGCTACATGTATCACCTTTATTCATTTTCATAGACCTGGAAGTTATTCCAATTACTGATAGCAAACTTGCCGTTTATTTGAATGTTTTTTCTGAAAATCCTGAAATCAATTATCTTAAAAAAAATACACCCAACTTTATTGAAAAAATTGTTGCTCCACTTTCGAAAAAATTTGAAATTGAATCAACTCTTTTTAAAAAATCTGATGTGGTAAAAAATGATGAGTCGCTTGAAAAGCAGGTGTTTATGACCGATCATTTTGGCGAATATATATCCTTCCGATTGGCTGTGAATTATCCTGAAAAACTGATTGATGTTTTTTCCACAGAGTTACTTTTTAATAATGATGATTCGACCAAAAAAACTACCTATAAAGAACGTAATCAATCCTTTGAAGATAATTTTGTTGAAGAATTTAGAAGTTTACACCCAAAATTCGAAGAACAAGAAAACCTGTTTTATCTCGCGCCCGAAGAACTTTTTGAAAATTACTGGATGCTTCATTCTGTTGAAAAAATGAAACAAATGGGGATTACTGTTTTTGGGGCAAATGAACTCAAATCATTCAAATTTAACCTGAACAAACCCATTATTTCGGTCAATTTAAAATCCAATATTGACTGGTTTGACATCGAGATTGACATTGCTTTTGGCAACCAAAAAGTGAGTATGAAAGACTTGCAGAAAGCATTTCTAAAAAAATCAAATTATGTAGCTCTTGGCGATGGCACCCTCGGAATCTTACCCGAAGAGTGGATGAAAAAATTTGCAGGTTATTTTAAATCGGGAGAAATTAAGAAAAATGGTGTTCAAATTTCTAATTATCAGTTTGGAATCATCGACGAACTTTATGAAGAAATTGACACAAAACCCGCATTTTTAGAAGAATTGTACAACAAAAAAATGCGCTTGCAGCATATTACTGAAATTGAAGCAGTTCCTTTGCCAAAAGGGATTAAAGCAAAGTTGCGGGATTATCAGCATCATGGTCTCAACTGGCTAGCCTTTTTAGATAAAAACCAGTTGGGTGGCTGCTTGGCAGATGATATGGGATTGGGGAAAACGCTGCAAACAATCGCATTTTTACAACATTTGAAATTGCAAAACAAAAACAATCCTCCATCGTTAATTATCGCCCCAACATCGCTGATTTTTAACTGGAACGCCGAAATTGAGAAGTTTTGCCCTAGCTTAAAAATGCTCACGTATACGGGTTTGAACAGGCAGGAAAGTGTGAAAGATTTTAAAAAATACGACATCGTTATCTCCACTTACGGCTCTTTATTAAACGATATCGAATTATTGAAGGAAATAAAGTTTCATTACGTGATTTTGGACGAAAGTCAAGCCATCAAAAATCCGAATTCAAAACGTTATAAAGCCGTTAGACTACTCAATTGCTACAACCGAATTGCTTTGACAGGAACGCCAATCGAGAATAATACATTTGATTTATATGCACAACTCAACTTTTTAAACCCAGGTTTATTAGGAAATATGACGCATTTTAAATCCCAATTTTCGGACGCCATTGACAAAGAAAAAGATGTGGAAATGTCGCAACTATTGGGCAAAATAATCACGCCATTCATGTTGCGAAGAACCAAAGAACAAGTCGCTACCGAGCTACCTGAAAAAACAGAAAACATTATTTTTTGCGAAATGGGCAAAGAACAACGAGCGGTTTACGACACTTATAAAAATAAATACCGCGATTATTTATTGAATAAAATTGACGAAAATGGTGTGGAGAAATCGCAAATGTATATTTTAGATGGTTTGACCAAATTGAGACAAATATGTAATTCGACTGCATTGGTTCCGACTGAAGAAGACTTTGGGAATTACTCAGTAAAACTCGAAAGTTTAATCGAAAACATCAAAGAAAAGACGGGTAATCATAAAATATTGGTTTTTTCGCAGTTTGTTAAAATGCTTCAAATTGTAAAAACCCGACTCGATGAGGAGAAAATTCAGTACGAATATTTGGACGGACAAACGACGAATCGTCAAACCAACGTGAGTAATTTTCAGAATAATGCCGATGTACGTGTATTTCTTATTAGTTTGAAAGCAGGCGGAACAGGATTGAATTTAACCGAGGCAGATTATGTATTTATCATCGATCCTTGGTGGAATCCAGCTGTCGAAAATCAAGCCATCGACCGGTGTTATCGAATAGGTCAAACTAAAAAAGTGATGGCGTATCGAATGATTTGTAAGGATACCATCGAAGAAAAAATTGTTTCGCTACAGCAAAAAAAGAAGAAAGTTGCCACAAGCATTATTTCCATTGACGACGAAAAGAAATCGTTTAATATTAATGAAGTCAAGGAGTTGTTTAGTTAATAGTTACAAACACAATAACTCTGTCAAAGTTTAAAACTTTGACAGAGTTTAAAACTTTGACAGAGTTTTAAAGAACTAAACTTTCAAAAAATCCCTAAAATTATCCTTATTCACCACCATAAAACTCGGATTATAAGCTTCTGAAAATGATTTCGGTAGTTTCGCTTTTTTCGTGGACGACCATTTGAATTCAAAGGCGGCTACCGCTTCTGCATCAATTTCTACATAATCAATTTCTTGTTGTGTCGTTGTTCGCCAAAAAAAAGGTTTTGCATTGCTTTGGGTGTACGACAAAAATTTCATCCGTTCGCCCATCATGAAGTTTTCCCACAAAGCGCCTTTGTCTTGGCGTAAAGCCAAATTGTTGAAATTGCCAATAATCATGTTTCGAACGCCATTGTCATAGAAATAAATTTTCTTGTTGGCTTTAATTTCATTTCGCAAGTTCTTGCTATAACTATTGACTCTAAAAACCACAAAACTCTTTTCGAGCAAGTCAATATAATTACTCACCGTATTTTTATCAATTCCTACAAGCTGAGCAATTTCGTTATAACTCACCTCATTGCCTACCTGAAACGCCAAGGCTTGTAACACTTTCTCTAAATATTCTGACTTTCGAATCCCTGTCAAGGCCAATACATCTTTATACAAATAACTAGAAACGAGATTTTTTAAAATTTCATATTCTTCGCCAAAATTATTAATCACATCGGGATACATACCGTATAACATTCGGAGTTCGAGCTGCTGTTGGGCTTTGATGTAACCTACATTATTTTCGAATTCACTCCAAGAAATAGGAAATAATTGATACTCAAATTTTCTGCCGGTTAAAGGTTCTTGAGTGGCATTACCAATGTCAAAAGCAGATGAGCCACTCACAATAACTTGTACATCTTTAATTTGATCGACCATGATTTTTAACTTCAATCCAATCAAAGGAATACGCTGCACCTCATCGATAAAGACATATTTATACTTTCCGATGATATTTCGCAAAGCCTCAGTATTGGCAGTACTGATGATTTCGGCTACAGAATGATCATCACCATCTAAAAAAAGATAGTCTTTACCGGCCAAAAGCGTGTTGATTAGTGTCGTTTTTCCTACTTGTCTAGGGCCAATCAAGACAATTACTTTGCCTTTGTGCAATTTTTTTACCAAAACGGATGTTAAATCTCTAGAAATCATGATTCAAATATTTAAGCAAAGGTATGCAACTATTTTCTATTCACCAATTTTATATGTTTTTCAGTGAATATATTCACCAATTTTATATATTTTTTGGTGAACGTATTCACCAAATTTATATTTTTTTTAGTGAACGTATTCACCAATTTCAATATTTTTATTGAAATATGGATTCATAGAATTAAAAATAACTTCACTTTCATAAACAAACTTTCAAATATTATTGAAACTTCTAAAATAAAGTTTTACATTTGTAATATGGAATTTAGCGAAGCAAAAAATAAATTCATTCAAACCTGGGGTGCTTTAGGATCTCAATGGGGAATCAACAAAACGATGGCACAAATTCACGCCTTGTTGATGGTTTCTGCCGAACCACTTTCGATGGAAGACATTATGGAAGAACTGCTGATTTCACGCGGAAACGCCAGTATGAACTTACGGGCTTTGATGGATTGGGGCATTGTGTACAAAGAATACAAATCGGGCGAACGAAAAGAGTTTTTTACTGCCGAAAAAGACTTTGACGAACTAGCCGTGAAAATTGCGAAAGAACGAAGCAAACGCGAAATCAAACCCGCTTTAAAAGTTTTGAAAGACGTGTCTTCAATAAATCCCGCTACTTCTTTAGAAACCAAACATTTTGTAGAACAAACTTCTAAACTATACGACTTTGTATTAAAAGCCGATAACATGATTGACAAGGTTACTGAAATCAAAGAAAACTGGATTGGTCGACTGGTTTTAAAAATTATGAAATAAAAAAACAACTACAACTTTTTATTTTCTTTCAACAGATGGAGCTGCTTGTTGGTTAAAATCGACTGAACAACTATTGGACTTTCTAACTAAAATTTCTACTGATAACTATGTAGTAAAAAAATAACTATATGATTATCAATTAATTATATACAAATCGATTTCCTTAACTTCATCTTTCAGCACTATTCAATACTGCAACATCTATCGCTTCGATTAAAAACCTTTTTCGAATTACGATTTTATCAGCCGTGACAGAAATCCATTATTATTTTTGGCAGTAAAAAAGCAGATTAGGAAGAAACCAATTTTTAGACCTCAAAAAACCAATGTACTAAAAATGTTAAAATTACTAAACAATAAACTTTATTATATCAACACAATAGATAATTCTAAAACTTCTTACTACATTTGGATTTGTAAAAAACAACCACTTATGAAAAAATTATTTTTAGCATTATTGCTTCCGGCACTTTCTTTTGCGCAAGACAACGCTGATAAAAAAGTAACTGGAGAACTCAAGTCGAACCTTTTTGACTTAGTTGTAGGAAAATCAGTCAATGTAGGCTACGAGTATTTCCTGAAAGGAAATCAATCCTTACAACTGGATTTAACTGCATTTGACACCTACTCCTATTTGGATGCCAGTGTTTTAGACGAAAATAATTTAATTGGAATTCAAGCCTCATATAACATTTATTTTTCTAAAAATAAAGAGCACCATGGATTTGTCTTTTATCCTTTTGCCAAAATACGTACAGGTACTCAAGTAATTTCTGATTATTATTACAATTTTGACCCTATCGAAGGAGATTATAATTCGGTTTCTAAAGAAGTAGATTTATCTGGTTTTGAAGTTGGACTTGGCTTGGGACACAAATGGCTTTTTAATGACAAGTTGAGTCTTGGCGTGGGTGCTCAAATAGGCCGAAACCTTACAAGCGACCAAGAATTTAGGGACAATTATGGAGAGATCAATTTTAAGACTAACGTTACATTAGGTATTCGGTTTTAAAGAGAATTAAATTTACTTTTAAAGCAGTATCAAGTTTTTTGGTGCTGCTTTTTATTTTTTCAAACTCCGGAGTTTAAAACTCTGTCGGAGTTGCCCATGAAAAAGACCTTCTTTAATTTCTGTGGTAATTAATAAAATTAGTCGTGAAAATTCATTGCCGATTTCTATAGTAAATCACGGCGAAGATGAAATTAATAACCGAATGTAAAACGACTATCAAAACAAGATATATAAACCAACCTAAAACCGCACCTCCTTGTCCGTGATAAAACATACCGTGAATAAAGTACAAACTATAGACAAAATTAATCAGAAAATTAATCCAGATAAGACGACTTCTTACATTTTTACTCAGAAGCCATAACGAAAAGTAGTAGAAGAAAAAGGCAAATAGTACTATTCCCATATCTGAGATCATAATTTAATATCTTTATCAATTAGCGCTTTTTCCATCAATTTTTTCAACTTTATGCTAAATTAGAAAAAATCAGAAATCTATTAGTATTCTAATAAATAAATTGTAACTCCGACAGAGTTTCAAACTCTGTCGGAGTTGTAAATGAAGTTGCGATATGGTTCTTTAATAAAAACATAAGAATATCTTATCTTAGAGTTAAGGTTTTAAATTAGCTTCAGCAACAATTTGGGTACGAGCTTAAAGCTCGCACTAGCTTAGTTGTAAGTAATGCTCGGACGATCGGGGCTGCTTTTTATTTTTTCAAACTCCGACAGAGTTTCAAACTCTGTCGGAGTTGTAAATGAAGTTGCGATAGGGTTCTTTTATAAAAACATAAGAATATCATATCTTAGATTTATGGTTTAAAATTAGCTTCAGCAACAATTTGGGTACGAGCTTAAAGCTCGCACTAGCTTAGTTGTAATTAATGCCCGGACGAACGGGGCTGCTTTTTATTTTTTCAAACTCCGACAGAGTTTGAAACTCTGTCGGAGTTGTTGTAAGTGAAGTTGCGATATGGTTCTTTTATAAAAACATAAGAATATCTTATCTTAGAGTTATGGTTTAGAATTAGCTTCAGCAACAATTTGGGTACGAGCTTAAAGCTCGCACTAGCTTAGTTGTAATTAATGCTCGGACGATCGGGGGAAAGTGATGCATATTACAACTCAGATTCAATTAATTGGGACAAAAGTCGGATAAAATTTTTTTAATAAATAAAATAAGGAAAACTTGAAAATAAACTAACAAATTATGAATCTCAAAAATATCAAACCTTATCATCTTTTTTTTACAGTTGCTTTTCTGATTTTATTGATTGGTATCAAAAGTCAGTATGAAGGCACTAATTTCAGTATAAATATTCACGACACCTATTATGTTATTGCAAATTTTCACTTGGCTATTATTTTTTTTGCATTTTATCTTATTCAGGGTTTTGGCTACTGGATTGTTCAAAAACTTATAAAAAAGAAATTGGTTAGGAGGTTAACAATATTTCATTCTTTTATTTTGATTGGTAGTTTTGTCTATTATTGGATTTTTGTGGGATATTATGAATTATTAGCTGATTCACCTCACCCGCTTTTTGATGATTATCACGAAATGACCAACATCACTTTAACAATTTTGGCTTTGCTTATATTTATAATTGCAGTTCCTACTTTTATTATCAACTTACTAATTGGAATTTTTAGAAAAGCGGATCGTTAATTTAAATCAATTTTTATTTTTAAGGATTTTCCCAAAATCATTTCATTTACCCCCTAGCCCCGATAGAAGCGGTATTCCCGATGCCGTTGCGAGGCACGAAGCAATCAGCGGGAATAAGAGCGGATAGCGGGAACATGGATTGCTGAAACAGACCAAGCCGTTCGCTCCAGAAAAAAATAGTTACAGGCGAAAACTATTATTCCATTTTTTGTAATATTCCTTAAACAAATAGTATTTTTGCACGCTTAAAACAACAACACGATGAGCTCAACTAAAACTATTAAATCGGCCTTAATTTCGGTGTTTTCGAAAGAGGGTTTGGAACCAATTGTTCGGAAACTACACGAACAAAATGTAACTTTTTACTCTACAGGTGGAACGGAAGATTTTATTAAAAACCTAGGTATTCCGGTAGTTGCGGTAGAAGATGTAACGAGCTATCCATCGATTTTAGGCGGGAGAGTAAAAACATTGCATCCGAAGATTTTTGGTGGAATTTTAAACCGGCAAGATCATGAAGGCGATGTGGCTCAAATGGAAGAATTTGAAATTCCGCAGATTGATTTAGTGATTGTAGATTTATATCCGTTTGAAAAAACAGTTGCATCAGGTGCGAGTGAAAGTGATATTATCGAAAAAATTGATATTGGTGGTATTTCGTTGATTCGTGCGGCTGCAAAAAACTTTAAAGATACGGTAATTGTAGCCTCGGTGGAGCAATACGGTACTTTGCTTGACTTGATTACGTCACAAAATGGTGCTACAACTCTGGAAGACCGAAAACTTTTTGCCACCCAGGCGTTTCATGTTTCGTCTCATTATGACACGGCGATTTTTAATTACTTCAATACCGACGAAACTTTTTATAAAGAAAGTATTGCTAACGGACAAACTTTGCGTTACGGCGAAAATCAGCACCAAAAAGGATTTTTCTTTGGTGATTTTGACGCGATGTTTACCAAATTACACGGCAAAGAATTGTCTTACAACAACTTGCTTGACGTGGATGCCGCCGTTAATTTGATTAACGAATTTAAAAACGACGGCCCTACTTTTGCTATTTTAAAACACAACAATGCCTGCGGTTTGGCCAGTAGAAATACGATTTTAGAAGCGTATAATGCGGCTTTGGCTTGCGACCCAACTTCGGCTTTTGGTGGTGTTTTGATTTCGAATACCAAAATTGATTTGGCTACTGCCTTGGAAATCAATAAATTATTTTGCGAAGTGGTTATCGCTCCCGCTTTTGACGCAGAAGCTGTTACAATTTTAGAAGAAAAGAAAAACCGTATCTTGTTAGTTCAACACGAGGTGCCACTTCCTGAAAAACAAGTGCGAACTTGCCTCAACGGACTTTTAGTACAAGACCGTAATAATCTAACGGATACTAAAGAACAACTTAAAACCGTTACCACTACAATTCCGACTGAGGCTCAGATTGCTGATTTGCTTTTTGCTTCGAAAATTTGTAAAAACACCAAGTCGAATACAATCGTTTTTGCCAAAGACGGCACTTTAATTTCATCCGGCACCGGACAAACATCTCGCGTAGACGCTTTGATGCAGGCGGTTGAAAAAGCAAAAACTTTCGGATTTAGCCTTGAAGGGGCTGCCATGGCGAGTGACGCATTTTTTCCGTTTCCGGATTGTGTAGAACTAGCTAAGAAAGCAGGAATCGCAGCCGTAATTCAGCCGGGAGGTTCGATAAAAGACCAATTGAGCATCGATTATTGCAACGAAAATAAACTTGCAATGGTATTTACAGGAACACGTCATTTTAAACATTAATTTGTTTAACTTTGCACGTTCATTTATAATAACTTAAACCCCCAATAAAAGTATGGGATTTTTTGATTTCATGACCGAGGATATTGCAATCGACCTTGGTACAGCAAATACCTTAATCATTCACAACGATAAAGTAGTGATAGACAGTCCATCCATCGTAGCTCGCGATCGAATTACGGGTAAAATTATTGCCGTTGGAAAGGAAGCCAATTTGATGCAAGGAAAAACGCATGAAAACATAAAAACCATACGTCCGTTGAAAGACGGGGTAATTGCAGATTTTGATGCTTCGGAAAAAATGATAAGTATGTTTATCAAAAGTATTCCGGCCCTCAAAAAAAGTCTTTTTACGCCCGCATTAAGAATGGTGGTTTGTATTCCGTCTGGCATCACAGAGGTTGAAATGAGAGCCGTTAAAGAATCGTGCGAACGAGTTAATGGCAAAGAAGTATATTTGATTCACGAACCGATGGCTGCCGCTATCGGAATTGGAGTTGACATCATGCAACCTAAAGGTAACATGATTGTAGACATTGGAGGGGGTACTACTGAAATTGCTGTAATTGCACTTGGTGGAATTGTTTGTGATAAATCGGTAAAAATTGCCGGCGATGTTTTTACCAACGATATCATCTATTACATGAGAACACAACACAACCTATTTGTGGGAGAAAGCACGGCAGAAAAAATCAAGATTGAAATTGGTGCTGCAGTAGAAAATCTCGAATCACCACCAGAAGACATGTCTGTTCAGGGTCGTGATTTATTGACAGGAAAGCCGAAACAAGTAGAAGTTTCTTATAGAGAAATTGCCAAAGCGCTGGATAAATCAATTCAAAGAATTGAGGACGCTGTTATGGAAACCTTGTCTCAAACGCCTCCCGAATTAGCGGCTGATATTTACAACACCGGAATATATCTTGCCGGAGGAGGATCAATGCTAAGAGGACTAGACAAGCGAATTTCTCAAAAAACAGATTTGCCTGTTTATATTGCCGAAGATCCATTGAGAGCCGTAGTTCGTGGTACCGGAATAGCACTAAAAAACCTTACAAAATTCAGAAGCATCTTAATTAAATAAAAATTTACAAATTCATACAATTCCAAATTCCAAAACCTATATTTATTAGTCATACCCTTGGAATTTGGAATTTGATTTTTTTATTATTCAAAAGTTATGCAGCAGATATTTAATTTTATATTTAAAAACAGTTATAGATTGCTGTTTTTGCTGCTTTTAATTATTGGACTAACGCTTACCATTCAAGCCCATTCATTTCATAAAAGCAAAGTGATTAGTTCGGCCAATTTTTTAACTGGTGGTGTGTATGCCACGCTAAACGACATAGATGAATATTTTAGTTTGCGTTCTCGAAACGAAGCCCTAGCTGTTGAAAACGCTCGTTTAAAATCATTGCTTTTTAATCAAATTGATACGGTAACCCTCTCCAAGACTGACACTATTCCAGGTGTAAAGAAAGTAGATGTTTTGGTTTCGAAAGTGATTCATAACAATTACAATTCTACCGAAAACTATCTGACAATCAATTCAGGAAGCAATCAAGGAATTCAAACCGACATGGGAGTGATAAATGATTTAGGCATTGTGGGCATTGTAGAAAAAGTCTCCCCACGATATGCTACTGTATTGAGTGTGTTAAATGTTAAATCTCGGATTAATGCCAAATTTAAAAAATCAAACCACTTTGGGTCGATAGAATGGAATGGCAAAAATACTGGTTTTGTTCAATTGATTGATGTGCCTCGCTTAGCCTCCTCTGTTCGAAAAGGAGACACTGTGGTTACGGGAGCTCAATCACGCATTTTTCCCGAAAATATTAATATTGGCACAGTACATAAAATTTACATTGACAATAAAACCAATTATTATACGATTGATGTAAAATTATTTAACGATATGACCAACTTGGGTCATGTGTACATCATCAAAGACCACGAAAGAGAAGAATTATTGCAACTCGAAAAAGAAACAAAAGAAAATGAGTAGTGCTGTATTTATAAATATCGCCCGATTTATCTTGTTGCTACTGCTTCAAGTGGCCGTTTTCAATAAAATGGACTTTTTAGGTTACATCAACCCGTTTCCGTACATCTTATTCATATTATTATATCCGGTAAATGGAAACAAATATGGGTTACTCCTTTCGAGTTTTTTGTTGGGCATTATCATGGATATGTTTTGCAATTCAGGTGGCGTTCACGCTACAGCAGCCATCACATTAGCAGCTTTACGTCCTACGTTTTTTAAATTTTCGTTTGGTGTAAGTTATGAATATCAAACCATCAAATTAATCGGAAAAATTACTCCCGAACGTTTTTCTTTTATTGCTATTTCTGTACTATCCCATCACTTTGTATTATTCTTGCTCGAAGCATTTCGCTTGAGTTTTTTCATACAAGTAATACTCAGAACGCTTTTCAGTACATTATTTACCATCCTTTTGTGCATCCTTTTAATTTATCTATTTAAGCCTTCCAGACGATGAGAAAAGTCCTTTTGCCTTCAATTATTATAGTTGCTACGGTATTGATTTTACTCCGACTTTTTTATTTACAAATAATCGATGAGTCGCTTAAACTGAAGTCCGATAATAACGCCATCAAAATAAACTATGAATATCCTGAACGCGGCTACATTTACGACAGAAACGATAAATTAATTGTAGCCAATCAACCGTCGTATGACATCATGGTAACGCCAAAAGATGTAAAAAATATTGACACACTCGAACTTTGCAACCTACTTCAAATTACCAAAGCCGATTTTGACCGTATCATAGAAAAAGCCAAAACCTATAGCCCGAGACTTCCATCGGTATTTTTGCCGCAACTCAACAAAAGAGAGTATGCTGCTTTTCAAGAAAAACAGCGAAAGTTTCAAGGATTCGAAATTGTAAAACGCTCACTAAGAGATTATCAAACCAAAGCAGGTGCAAATATTTTTGGATTTATCACACAAGTTAATGATAAAATCATTAAAGAAAACCCGTATTATAAAAGTGGCGATTTGATTGGAAAGCAAGGCGTAGAGCAAGAATACGAACCGATATTACGAGGCATCAAAGGGGTTAAATACCGTCAGAGAGACAAATTTAATAAAGATATAGGTTCTTATAAAGACGGAAAATTTGACACTATTGCCGTGCAAGGCGAAGATATAAAACTCACTATTGATATTGCTTTACAAGAATATGGCGAAGAATTGATGCAAAACAAACGAGGCGGTATCGTAGCCATCGAACCCAAAACAGGCGAAATTTTAGCGCTAGTTACGGCACCATCCTACGATCCAGCCATTTTAGTTGGCAGAGAACGCTCTAAAAACTACACAAAACTCTATAACGATTCTATTGCGAAACCGCTTTTTGATAGGGCCTTGTTGGGAGAATTTCCCCCTGGTTCGCCTTTTAAAATCTTAACGGGATTAGTCGCTTTACAAGAAGGTGTAATCGATGAACAAACTACATTCTTCTGCCGACACGGTTTCAGCTATGGTCGTGGTCGTTTTATGAGATGCCACGGTTTTGGCCCTCATCAGTTGCACAACGGAATTGCCGTTTCGTGTAATACTTATTTTGCATCTGTTTTTATGAAAACAATCAATAAGTACAACAGTCCAGCTTATGCTGTAGACAAGTGGAGCAATCATATTAAAAGTTTTGGTTTAGGGCAATACATGGGCTACGATTTACCTACCGGAAAAAGAGGCTTGGTTCCGAGTTCTAAAATATACAAACGCATCTACCCCAACGGCGGCTGGCGAAGCACCACAATAGTTTCGAACGGCATTGGCCAAGGAGAAGTTTTAATGACGCCCATTCAACTGGCTAATATGATGGCGGCCGTGGCCAATGAAGGTTACTACTACACGCCTCATATTGTTAAAGAAATTAAGGATAATATTATTGATAAAAAATTTGTCACAAAACATCAAACCACAATTGACAAGACTTATTTTAAACCCGTGATTGAAGGATTGTTTGCCGTATACAATGGCGGTACAGCCAATAACCTCAGAATTGAAGGCATTGACATCTGCGGAAAAACAGGAACTGCTGAAAATTATACCAAAATCAACGGCGTTCGAACACAACTTACCGATCACTCCATTTTTGTGGCTTTTGCACCCAAAGACAACCCGAAAATTGCCATAGCGGTTTTGGTAGAAAACGGCTATTTTGGAGCTCGAAATGCAGGGCCAATTGCGAGTTTGATGATCGAAAAATATTTAAAAGGCAGTATTTCGCGTAAAGACTTAGAAACAAAAATTTATAATAACGATTTGCAAACCGAATATGCCAAGTACATTAGCGGACAACCTTTCCGTATAAACGGACGTTAGTGTAAAGCATTTTTTTAGAAATTGAATCAAAATTGGCGGCTGCTAAATAAGACTTACAAATATGAAGAATCAAAGTACACGTAGCAATATGGATTGGATGATGGTCACGTTGTACATTGTCTTGGTGGTGTTGGGCTGGCTCAATATTTACTCTGCCTCATTGCCTATCGAAGAAACTTCTATCTTTGATTTGAATCAGATTTATGGAAAGCAAATGCTTTTTATTATCGTGAGTATTCCGTTGATTATCATAATACTTTCTATCGACGGCAAATTTTTTGAAAAATTTTCCACGGTAATCTTTGTTCTATCCTTAATTGCTATCGCCGGATTATTTGTTTTTGGGAAAGAAATAAAAGGCCAAACCAACTGGTATTCGTTCGGTTCGTTTAGTTTACAGCCTGCAGAATTTGCCAAATTTGCCACAGCATTGGCGCTCGCTAAATTTCTGGGCGATGTACAAGTCAATTTAACACAAACCAAATATCAAATCTTGGCTCTTGGATTGATTTTTTTACCCATTATTTTAATAGCACCCAACGACCCGGGAAGCGCCCTAATTTTTACTTCACTAATACTTGTTTTGTATCGAGAAGGATTACCCGCTTGGTATTTATGGACTGGATTTATAGCCATTATACTCTTCACATTAAGTCTGGTGTTCGAACCTTTATACATTGTTATAGCAGCGCTTTTAATCATAACCTTACAGTATTTTCAATCGCGACTCATACACCGAAATGTAGTTTTGAGTAGCATTATTTTTATTTTAATCAGTGCTTACACATTTTCTGTTTCCTATATTTTTGATAATGTTTTTCAGCAGCACCACCGCGATAGATTTAATATTCTGCTAGGAAAAGCAGTAGACATGAAGGGTATTGGCTACAATATCAATCAATCTAAAATAGCGGTTGGCTCGGGCGGCTGGACTGGAAAAGGCTTTCTAGAAGGCACTCAAACCAAAGGCGGATTTGTACCTGAACAACACACTGATTATATTTTTACAACCGTAGGAGAAGAGTGGGGTTTCTTAGGCTCGCTGGTAGTCATCGTGCTTTTTATAGCCCTCATTTTGCGCATTATTTATTTGGCCGAGCGCCAAAAAACCAAATTCAGTAGAGTTTACGGTTATTGTGTGGCATCTATTTTATTTATCCACTTTTTTGTAAATACGGCAATGGTACTAGGGCTTTTTCCTACTATTGGAGTGCCTCTACCCCTATTTTCATACGGTGGCTCTGGACTTTTAGCATTTACCACTTTAATCTTTATTTTTGTAAAAATGGATGCTAACAAGGTGAACGAGTGGTAGTCCGATAACTCTAATTATACGATATCTATTGCTAAAACGTATATTTACATAACTTATTTTTGACGCTAATGAAAAACAATATCAACGGATTTTCGAAGCTTTCCAAGGAAGATAAAATTAATTGGATTGCTCAAAATTATTTTGCAGAACCTGAAAAAGCGGCTGGTCTTATCAAAAGTTATTGGAACGCCGATGAAAAACTGCAACAATTGCATGATGATTTCATCGAAAATACAATAACTAATTTTTACCTGCCTCTCGGTATTGCACCTAATTTTTTAATCAACGGAACTTACTATACCGTTCCGATGGTTATTGAAGAAAGTTCGGTAGTGGCAGCGGCAGCCAAATCAGCCAAATATTGGTCAGAAAGAGGCGGTTTTAAAGCAACGGTTTTGAATACCGAAAAAATAGGTCAAGTTCATTTTATGTTTACCGGAGATACTGCAAAATTACAAGCGTTTTTTTCCGAAATCAACTCTAAATTAATAGAAGATACCGCCACTCTTACCGCCAATATGGAAAAAAGAGGAGGCGGAATTAAATCCATTGAACTCCGAGACAAAACAGCTGTTTTAGAAAACTACTATCAACTCCATGCTACCTTTGAAACCAAAGATTCGATGGGTGCTAATTTTATTAATTCTTGTTTAGAACAATTTGCAAAAACATTGAAACAAGAAGCCTTAAAATATGCTGATTTCACTTCAAAGGAAAAAGACATTGAGGTAATCATGAGTATTTTGTCTAATTATGTAACCAGTTGTATTGTTCGAGTGGAAGTTTCTTGCCCGGTGAAGGAGCTTGCTGAAAAAGATATTCCAAACCCCCAAGAATTTGCTAAAAAATTGGTAAAAGCCATCCGAATTGCCGAGGTAGAACCTTACAGAGCTGTAACCCACAATAAAGGAATAATGAACGGAGTGGATGCCGTGGTTCTTGCTACAGGAAATGATTTTCGTGCTGTAGAAGCCGGAATTCATGCGTATGCTTCAAAAGACGGTCAATACACTAGTTTGTCTCATGCAAAAATTGAAAATGATATCTTTAGTTATTGGATGGAAATTCCTTTAGCCTTAGGAACGGTAGGTGGCTTGACGAGTTTACATCCGATGGTAAAATTGGCTTTGCAAATACTAGAAAAACCTTCCGCTCAAGATTTAATGAAAATCATTGCCACCACAGGTTTGGCACAAAATTTTGCCGCATTACGGTCGTTGACTACCACAGGAATCCAAGAAGGACACATGAAAATGCACTTAGGAAACATCATCAACCAATTTGAATGTTCTGCGACAGAACGACAACAAGTGGAGCAACATTTTGAAAAAAATCCTGTTTCGCATGCCGCGGTGGTTTCTTTTATTGAAAATTTACGCAAATAAATACGATTTTGATAAAGCGATTTTATAGCAACGGAAAACTCTTGATTACAGGTGAATACGTAGTGTTAGATGGCGCTAAAGCATTTGCATTGCCTACAAAGATGGGACAAGATTTGATAGTTTCACAAACAAGTGAAATCAATACTATTGTTTGGAAAAGCTTTGATTTTGACCAATCAGTTTGGTTTGAAGCCAATTTGAATACTCTTGAAATTTTTTCTCAAAAATTCAAAGACGAAAATGAAGGCATTGCAAAAGTTTTACAAAATATCCTTTTTGAAGCCCATCAGTTAAATCCAATTATTTTACCAAACAAAGGATTTTTGATTGAAACCAATCTTACATTCCCTCGTTTTTGGGGTCTTGGAACCTCTTCAACCTTAATAAATAACATTGCACAGTGGTTTGAAATTGATGCTTTTGTCTTACTTAAAAATAGTTTTGGAGGCAGCGGCTATGACATTGCTTGTGCACAGAACAATTCGCCTATACTCTACTCCATCGTAAACGAAAAACCCGTGGTTGAACCTGTTGATTTCAAACCAAACTTTCACAAGCATTTATATTTCTTGTATTTGAATAAGAAACAAAATAGCAAAGCTGCCATTGCAACCTACTATTCTAAACATTTTGATATTGCCAAAACTAAAACGGCACTTGATTCTATTTCAAAAAAAATTTGTAAGGCACAAGACTTGTCTACATTTGAAATGTTGTTACACGAACATGAAGCGTTATTAAGTGATGTATTAGAAATGGAAACCGTGAAAGAACATTACTTTTCAGATTTTGAAGGAACCATTAAAAGTCTTGGTGCTTGGGGAGGCGATTTTGTCCTAGTTACCTGTTCAACCAACCCTCAAAACTACTTTGCCAACAAAGGGTTTACAACACTTCTGAGCTACCACGAAATGATATTGTAAAAAAAATCCCGATTACTCGGGATTTTTTTATGAATTAATAATAATCTTCAACTAGTAAAACATTGCACGATTGTCTTCAATTTCGGCATTTTCTTTCAGAGCAGTAATTATTCTACCTGGAGCCGATGCACTTTGTCCTTTTAACTGTTCAAGATACGGAGTATAATCTTTTATAGCAGGCGCTTTAACAGCACTTTTTTGTTTTACAACAAAAACCGCCGAAACACCATCAATAGGTTCTGAAACTTTATTAGGAGCTAAGGCGAATGCAGTAGCTACCGCTTTTTGCTCTTGTCCGAATCCGGGCAATACCGCATTTTCGATAGTTACATCAGTAGCCGTTTGTACAGTGACACCTGCTGATTTAGCAATTGCTTCAAGTGTAGTTCCTTTCATTTTTGCTTTAATCAAAGCTACCTTCTTTTCGTTTTTTAATTTTCCTTCAATCATTGGTCGAGCAAGACTGATGGCCATTAAACCTTCTTCGTTTACTTTAACAAGCTTGACTATTACGTTACCTACGTTTGGCACTTCATAACGCTTTACATCACCAGTACTTGTTTTTTTGTCAAAAGCCCATTTTACAATTTGACGCTGATTTTGAACTGATCCAACCGTTTCGTCCATTTTACCAACTTTGATACCAGGAGTAACCGTTAAGCCATTTGTTTTTGCCACTTGATCAAAGTCTTTTTCATTGGCGTCCATTTCGAAGGTAACGGCTTTGTTAAAAATTTGATCGGCAGTTGCTTCAGAAGCTTCAATTTTTCGTGCTACAGTGGCCAAACGAATTCCGTCTTGTTTATCGGTTACATTAATAATATGGTATCCGAATTCAGTTTCTACCAACCCTATTTTTCCGATTGGATTATTGAACACGAAATCATTGAAATTACCGGTCATTTGTCCTCTAGAGAAAAATCCTAAATCTCCACCTTGTTGTTTAGACGAGTCGTCTGAATTGATTTGTGCTAACATTGCAAAAGAAGCAGGATTTGCTTGCACTTGAGCAAAAATTTCGTTGGCTTTTGCTTGAGCTTCTTCTTTAGTTCGTGTTACCGAAGGATTGGCTCTCATGGCGCCAGTGTAGGCAATCAAAATATGACTTGCTTTAGCATTTACGCCGGCTTGTCTGCCTTGAGACTTACTTATGGCGTAGTAACCATTTAGCTTATACGGCCCGTAAATTTCTCCTTGCGGAAGATTATACAACTGTTCTGCTACTTCTGCAGGAAGGTCTTTTTTAGCTACATAACTGGAGTCGTAAGGAATATCAGAATTTCTGTTTACAAATTCGGCTGTGTTTGAAGTTGCACTGAAACCTGCTAAAGTATCATTCTTTTGTGTTTCTTTATTGTAAACAACGTTTCCGTTTAGCAATGCTTGCAATTCCGTTTTAACCAGATTCTCATCATCTGCTGATGGTTTATCTTCAATAATTACCATCGAAAGTTCTCTAGTTTCGTCGGCTTTGTATTTTTTAGGATTCGTTCTCATGAATGCCACAATTTCTTCATCAGTTACTTTTACATCACTGTCTTTGATGGAAGCGAAAGGCACTGCAACGAAATCTAATGAAACTTTGTGAGCACTTAACTCGTATTTTAATTTCGCTTCTGCTGTGGTTGTATACGTTCCTGCTTTTACTAAAGCGCTAAAATTTTGAAATTTTGCATTTAAGGTAGCTTCTTTAATTCGAGCATTCAATTGTGCTTTTAGCACCGGATTTTCTGAGAAAAAAGCATTAAATTTTTTGACATCAAATAAACCCGCCTCGTTTAAGAAAGATGGATTTTGTGCAATGTCTTGGCTTTGTTTCAAAATATCCATTACTTGATCTTCACTCACTCGTAGACCCAGTTTTTCGAATTCTGCGTTTAAAAGTGTGATTGAAACTTCTTGTTCCCATACTCTACTTACCGCTTGAGCAGAAGAAATTCCTTGTCCACTTTTTTCAATGTTATCCACTTTTACCCTGAAATCGTCGAAAGAAATTTCAGTTCCGTTTACGCTTCCTACATCGGTGGGGTTACTTGTAAAACCTCCGTTGTTTAATACATCACCCACTACAAATGCTAGCAAACAAAAGCCAATCACAAGGATTAAAAGAAGTGAACGTTGTCTAATTTTTGATAAAACCGCCATTTTTATGTTTGTTAATTTTAAAATTCAGTTTGCGAAAATACAATTATCTATTTAATAATTATAATATCAACCTTTTATTTTCTATCTATTTGCACTATTTCTTTAAAATTCATTCTAAAATCTCCAACTGGACCAACTCAATCTTTTTATTGGAGGCTTCTGTAATTTCAAATTTATAATTTTCGAACACAAATGAATGTCCAATCTGTGGAATTTCGCTTGTGCAATGTACGATAAAACCACCTAGCGTGCTGTATGAATCCGACTCTGGAATAGTTAAATTATATTTCTCGTTAAGATATTCTACATCTAAACGGGCAGAAAACACAAATACGCTTTCGGAAACTTGATTTTCGGGCAGTTCGTCTACCAATAAATCATGTTCGTCTTCAATTTCGCCAAAAAGAACCTCAACGATATCTTCTACCGTAATCATGCCCGAAGTTCCGCCAAATTCATCCAAGACAACGGCAACGCTTTTTCGCTTTCTGGTTAAAAGATTCAGCACTTCCTTGACAAACATCGTTTCAGGAACAAATTCAACAGGAATCATGATTGCATTTATAGAACTCGGACTTTTAAATAAATCGAAGCTATGAACGTAACCCACTATATCATCGAGTGAATTTTGATAAACTAAAATTTTAGAATAACCTGTAGTAATAAATAATTGCCGCAATTCGGTTAAGGAATCTTGCTGTTCAACGGCAGCTATTTCAGTTCGAGGATTCATGATGTCTCGTGCTTTTACTTCCGAAAATTCGAGTGCATTTTGGAATATTTGAATTTCAGAATCAATGCTTTGCTGATTTTCGGCCGCCTTCATTTGTTCAGAAATATAATTCCCGAGTTCAATTTTACTAAAAAGCAGTTGTTCGTCAGAATTTTTAACGCCTAAGAACACTTTGAGAATCATATTTGAAACTCCTATCATGAGTGACGACAGAAAATAAAAAATTTGGAAAAAAAAATAAGCCGGCACAGCCAAATACTTGAGTAATGTATTGGCATAAATTTGAAAAAAAATCTTAGGAAAAAACTCAGACGTTATAATCAAAATGGTACTGACTACAACCACTTGCAAGGCAAAAACCACTATATATGAATCTTGAAGCCCTTGAGCAATCGCAAAATCTAAAACCACCCTGCTCATTAAAAAACCGTAAATAACGAGTGCAATATTGTTACCAATAAGCATTGCAGCAATAAACTTAGAAGGATTTTTAGTTAACTTGACTAAAACACGTGACACAAAATTCTCTTGCATTTTCTCGATGCCGAGATAGAGTTTATTAGAAGAAATATAGGCAATTTCTACGCCCGAAAAAAAAGCAGAAAGCAGCAAACAAAGTACAATACTGTATGCTTCCATTATTAGGCGTTGGTATTTCTGTTTTTGGCTTTATTATAAAAATTTCTTCTAAAGAAAAACATAAAAACACATACGGCCGCGATGCCAAAACTCAAAAAATAGGGTTCGTCAGGGAGTTGCATTTTTGAAATACCATCGTAAACAAAGATTCCTGCAAAAATTAAATAAATGTATTGTGTAAACTGTAAATATTTCATGGGGTGCGATTGTAAAGTTAGACGTGCTATTTAACTATAAATTCTATATCATTGTAATGCAAATCATTTTAAAAAACATAATTTTTCAGTTTTTTCTTTGAATAAAAGCCAGAAAGCTACTCACTTTGCTCAATTTGACCTGAAAATTTCTGCGTATTCATTACGGTAAAATCTTTGTTGAAATCAATTCCTTCGCCGTAGGATGTGCCTTTGGGAGCTGTGAATTTAAATTTTTCTTCCGTAAAAAACCATGCATTTTTCTGATCAAAATACAATTGTTGTGCTTCTAAAACTTGATTATCTTCAGTAGATATTTTTACATTTCCTTGTAAATCAATTAGTTCTGTCCTTTTAAATTGAATAGCATAATCAGACCGAACGTAAGTTTTCTTGCCATTTTGATCGTATAATGTAACGAAAACACCTTTAGGAAACTCCGTGAAGGGATATTTAACCGTTCCAAAATCCAACATCTTAGATGCCACAAGTACTGCCTTAATCCTTCCTGAATCAGTATATTTTAAAGTAATCGAATCGGCTTCTCCACTCGGATGAAACTCTGAAAGATTGATTTTTTGTACATCTTTTAAATTACTTTCACAGCTCATTGTAAAAAATGAGATTATTACTAGTGTGAAAGTAGGAAAAAGATATTTTTTCATTGAAAGCGCTACTATTAGTTGTATTTTCTCTTAACAAACCATTTATCGTTTAAAGAAAAGCTTACTGTAAAATTGATGTAATTTTCGCGTACCAGATTGGCTGCAGCAGTGCCTCTTCTGCCAAGTTCCACTCCCAGATTTACATTCGAAAAAGATTGTGGCACGGGCAATCCTACCCCAAAGGTAACGGCAGTATCATCAATGGCTTTGTTATTTACCACTAAACCTGTATTTTCATGCCGAAAACCTCCCCTAAAAGTGATACGTTCGAAATAACTTGAGAAAGAATTGTACTGCGGTATGTAATAACCACCAACACTAATTCTTTTACTGTTTTCGAATGAAGCATTTGTGATGTCTGCAAATCGGTTTTGTAATGTATTCGACTGAATTACAGTAAACTCGGCACCTAAAAGCCATTTTCGCTCTTGACCAAAACCAGCACCAATCGCTACTCTGGAAGGTAATTTTACTTCGGTATCAGCTACATTTACCAATTGTTCGTCAATAATAACAGGATCACTTATTGTAGAAAATTGTACGGTGGCAATGGACCTCGTATTTGAAAAACTTAAAGTGCTTTCAGGCGTATAATATCCAGAAAAATAAACTTTATGCTTTGCATTGATTTTCTTTTCCCACATTCCTCCCAAATTAAAACTAAAGCCAGAAACTTGCGATGTATTTAATTCTTGTGTTCCAAACTGAACCAGTTGCTGAAATTCTAAGGCAGAAGTTTCAATTCTACCAAAATTATAATCCATGGTAGCACCAATACTAAAATTAGGAGTCAATCTATAACCTGAGCTAAAAAAAACTCGGTTTACACCACCCGAACCTTCAAATTGATTGGAAGTACTAAAATTTTCGCTTATGGTCGTTTGGTTTTGGATTTGATAACCCACAGCCGAATACGCAACAAGTCCGACACCGGCTCCCCATTTTGGGCTAAGAGGAATTCCTACGTTAAGGTAATCAATCGTGGTGTTCTTTGATCTGCCTGTTTGTGTATTGGTTTCAGCATTAGTTGATGTATGACTTGCTGAGAGGGATAACGTAGTTAATTTAAGTCCGCCGTATCCCGCAGGATTTTGCAGATTGACATGAGTACTGTCTGGAAAAATACTCAAACTACCCATGGCTCTATTTTCGGTACTACCTTTAAACCGTTCCTCGCCTATTCCATAAAATGAATAGGAAGAAGAAGATCCTCTTTGTGCAATGGCAGTTACCGACCATAGGATGCAGAGGCTAACAATAAATTTTTTAATCATTTTTGATTTTGTATTGGTATGTGTCATGCAAACTTTCGAGTAGAAAATTTGAATTGGCAAATATGGTATTTTTTAATCGTTTAGCCAAAAAAACTGCATCGCCACCCGTTAAAATTATTGTAAAGTTTGAATATAGTGATTCATACTCCTTTAAAAATCCTTCTATTTCATGAACTAAACCATTAACTACACCTGAATGTATGGACTCTTGGGTAGTATTTCCGATAAAATGATTCGGGTTTTGTACAGTAAGAAGAGGTAATTTATCCGTAAATTCTGACAAAGCCCGATATCGCATTTGCAAACCCAAACTTATGGCACCACCAAGGTACTCATTATTTTCAGTGATAAAATCATAGGTAATACAACTTCCTGCATCAATAACCAGCCGATTTTGTGCGGGAAATCTCAATACAGCACCTGAAGCCAAAATTTGTCGGTCGATACCTAAAGTATGAGGTGTTTGGTAAAAATTTTCGAAAGGAAAAGAATAAGAAGCCGAAATCCATTCAATTTTTACCCTATTTTTTATAAAATCAAATACCGATTGCTCCAAATTAATCACTGAAGAACCTACCAAAACATCTATTTTTGGAAAATCTTGTAAAATATTTTCAATATTTTTTCTCAAATCTACTATTTGAAAAGCAGCAGAGAAAACTTGCCTATTATTCTCAAAAACAGCAGCTTTGACCCTTGTATTTCCTGCATCTACAGCTAAAATCATATTAATTTGAATTATGCAACAAAGATAGCAATTGATTTTTTTTAATAATTGTTTTGGATAATTTAAAAAACAATCTATATTTGCACTCGCAATAACAAAGGTACCTTAGCTCAGATGGTAGAGCAATGGACTGAAAATCCATGTGTCCCTGGTTCGATCCCTGGAGGTACCACTTAAAAGCCCGAAACGTTTGTTTTCGGGCTTTTTGTTTAGAAAAATCTAGCATTATTTTATGCTTTGTTTCTTTGCAGTTTAACAATTCAAGAAGTATCTTTGCCCCATGTTAAAAATGCTAAACACACCTAATGAAAACTGCTTTGGAAGCAACTAACACCTCTTTTTCGATCAAAGCTGTTTTTTTTGATTTTAAAGAAATTACGAAAGCTGGGCTTGCAATAAGCGTGGTATTCTCTTCTATAGCTGGATTTTTACTTGGCATAACTAATTTTACGAGTCAAACTTGGCTCACTGTTGTGATGCTAGCCATCGGAGGGTATTGCATGGTTGGCGCTTCAAACGCGTTTAATCAAATCATTGAGAAAGACATCGACGCGTTAATGGATCGGACAAAAAACAGACCCATTCCATCGGGACGAATGTCAAAAGCTACAGCATTTACTATCGCAAGTATTTTAACCCTCTTAGGTATTGGCTTACTATACAGTATCAACCCGAAGACGGCTATGTTTGGTGCGATTTCGATATTTTTATACACTAGTGTTTACACGCCCTTAAAAACAGTAACTTCATTGTCGGTATTTGTGGGTGCTATTCCAGGTGCTATTCCTTTTATGTTAGGATGGGTTGCTGCAAATAATGGTGATTTCGGAATTGAAGCAGGTACTTTGTTTCTGATTCAGTTTTTTTGGCAATTTCCACATTTTTGGGCCATTGGTTGGTTTTTGTACGACGATTACAAAAAAGCAGGAATTTTTATGCTTCCCACCGGGCATAAGGATAATGCAACGGCACTGCAAATTTTGCTATACACCATTTGGTTGATATTAGCTTCTTTACTACCTGCTTTGTTACCTACCCTAGGCGTTGTCGGAAGTACATTATATTTGAGCCCAATTGCTGCTGTACTGGTTCTAGCTTTAGGAATCTGGATGCTAGTATATGCAGTAAAATTATACAACAGCAGGAGTGCAAAGGCAGCACGAACTCTGATGCTGGTCAGTGTGATGTACATAACATTATTACAAATTGTTTATATTTCAGACAAATTTTTAAAATAAAATTAGATAATAAAATGACAAAGGAAGAATACATTGAAAGAGAAGGCCGATCTAAAAAACTGCTTCTGTGGTTTTCGATGATTAGTTTTGTGATGGTATTTGCTGGATTAACAAGTGCTTATGTTGTAAGTAAATCAAGAAGCGATTGGAAAAATTTTGATATACCATCTGCTTTTATAATCAGTACTGTTGTTATTATTTTGAGTAGTATCACGTTTCATTTGGCAAAAAAAGCAATTCAAACTAACAACAGAAGTATGACCAGTGCATACTTGCTAGCTACTCTAGCTTTAGGCCTAGGTTTTGTATATTTCCAATTTGAAGGTTTTAGCCAATTGGTAAAACTAGGACTACACCCCGTTGGACCCACAAGTACAGTAACCACTTCGTTCATGTGGATTGTGGTTATCACTCATTTACTCCATCTTCTTGGCGGGCTAATTTCTATTTTAGTTATAATTTATAATCATTTTAAACAAAAATACAATTCAACTCAAACCCTTGGAATTGAACTAGGTGCGATGTTTTGGCACTTTTTAGATTTTTTATGGTTATATTTGTTTTTATTTTTATATTTCTTTAAATAAGAAAAAAACGTAAATTTGGGCACTTTTTAACGAATTAAATTTTATGGGAGCTACAGTAACTACTGCGAAGAGTGAAGGCAAAACATGGGGCGGCGGAAACGAACCGATGAATGCCAGTTATGGAAAACTGATGATGTGGTTTTTTATCGTATCGGATGCTTTAACATTTTCAGGCTTTCTAGCCGCTTATGGTTTTTCTAGATTTAAATTTATAGAGACTTGGCCTTTACCGGACGAAGTTTTTAACCACTTTCCATTTATGCATGGCGTTAACGCACCGATGTATTATGTGGCATTGATGACGTTTATTTTGATTTTTTCTTCTGTAACTATGGTTTTGGCCGTAGATGCAGGACACCAAATGAAGAAAAGTAAAGTAGCTCTTTACATGTTTTTAACCATCATCGGAGGTCTTATATTTGTTGGCTCTCAAGCATGGGAATGGAAAAACTTCATTAAAGGAGAATATGGTGCTGTAGAAACACAAGGAGGAAGTTTACTTCAATTTGTAGACAATACTGGAAAAAGAGTTAAACTCTCTGACTTTGCAGTTAATCTTCCTGAAGATCGTGTACAAGACACAAGAGATAAGGGAATTTGGTTTTCTAGCGAAGGAAGTCTGCCTACCTATTCCGTAGCGGAAGTACAAGCCGGATTTGCTGCTAATCCTAATTTATTAATTAGAACCGAGGTGATTTATCATCCATCAGATGCTACTAAAGCAGATAAAACATTACATCCAACATTAAACAGCAAACCAAAACACAAAACAGTTCTTACGAGAGAAGCCTCTGAGGCAATGTTAAAAAACGCACATTATGTTGTAGAAGGTGCAAATTTGGTGCGTAACGAGTATGGAAGCAAATTATTCGCTGACTTCTTCTTCTTTATTACTGGGTTTCACGGATTCCACGTTTTTTCTGGAGTAGTAATCAACATCATCATCTTTTTTAATGTTCTTTTAGGAACTTACGAAAAACGAAAAAATTACGAGATGGTAGAAAAAGTAGGACTTTATTGGCACTTTGTTGATTTAGTTTGGGTATTTGTATTCACATTCTTCTACTTAGTTTAATTCTAAAAAAAATAAAAACATGTCACACGACCACGTATCAAATACAAAAAGAATTTGGAATGTATTCATGTTACTTTCAGTAGTAACAATTGTAGAAGTTGTTCTAGGAATTTTCAAACCAGATGCATTGTACCATAATTCATTCTTAGCAATGAATTTATTAAACTGGATTTTCATATTGCTAACTATTTACAAAGCATACTACATTGTTTGGGCCTTTATGCACTTAGAAGGAGAAAAAAGCAGTTTAAGGTATTCGATCGTTTTACCTCTTGTATTTTTAATTTTATACATCATGTTTATTTTCTTGATCGAAGGAGACTATATTTATGGGATTTTTAAAGATTCAACCATCAAATGGAATTTTTAACACCATATTAGATATATTGAAAGGGACGCTTTGCGTTCCTTTTTTTATTTTTGCTACTCGATTAACGTACCCCATTTTAAATATGGATGAAGGTCAAAAGCTAATCAATTAAACGAACATTTTATCACAATAAAATTAAGCATCCAATACGATTAATAGGTATGAAAAAAAATCTCGTTTTATTTAGTTTGTTTGTTCTACCCATTGTAGCCTATTTATTTTTTGCGTCAGGTGTGAATACTTTTTCTACTTTGCCGGTTTTAACACCAAAAATTCCCGAGTTTGGAAATTGGAAAACGGCAACAAACGAAGAAATTAGGTTAGAAGGAAAAATTACAATACTGAGTTTCGGTGGTTTTGATGTGTACAAAAACCGAGGGAATTACTTTAATCTAAACGAGAAAATATACCAACGGTACCATAAATTTGCAGACTTACAATTTGTGGTACTATCGCCAATCGGGACTGAAAAAGACGTAGAGCAATTTAAAAATAAACTAGCCGAAACAACAGATATGGCTCAATGGAAATTTATTTTTGCAACGCCTTCTGAAATTAATACCTTTTACGAAAGCCTGAATCTTAAGAAAGATCAGCTTGACGCAAAGGTGGGAAGTAACAACGTTTATATCGTTGACAAAGCGCGAAATCTTAGAGGTCGAAAACTCCAATCAGAGAAAGAATACAAAGAAGGTTATAGCATGTTTTATGTTTCTGAATTGCACAACGAGATGCTAGACGACTTTAAGATTGTTCTTTATGAATATAAAGCCGCACTTAAAAGAAATCGCAACGCTACAAAACAATTATAATTTACTTTGGTTTGAAAAATAAATCATACATAGGAATTTCGTTTATCATTTTAATTTTTGGAATTCTAGTAATTCCGACAATTATTAATCGAATTAAAGAGGATAATATCGTTAAAAACGACCGTTTAAATATTCAAACTAAACACATTAAAAGTGATTTAGTAACCATCGGTAAAGCACCTGAGTTTAGCCTTACCAACCAGCATAATCAAACTATTACGAACGAAAATTATGCAGGAAAGGTGTATGTTTTGGAGTTTTTCTTCTCAACGTGTCCCACAATTTGCCCAAAGATGAATGCAAATTTAAAAGACGTACAACAGCAATTTAACGGAATTAAAGATTTTGGTATTGCCTCCATAACCATCAACCCAGAAACAGATACACCTGCGACGTTAAAAAAACACGCCGACGATTTAGGAATTACAGCTCAAAATTGGCATTTTTTAACCGGAAAACAAGATTACATTTATAACCTTGCCAACAAAGGTTTTAATTTATATGCTGCCGAAAACAGTAAAGTTAATGGTGGTTTTGAGCATTCAGGTCTTTTTGCCTTGATTGACAAAGAAGGAAATATTAGATGCCGAAAAGACAACTTTGGAAACCCGATTTTATACTATGATGGTTTAGAAAAAGCCGGCATAAAAGCAATAACAGAAGACATAAAACTACTTTTAGAAGAATAATGAAAACAGAAGCGAATACCGTAGAGTTAAAATATCAAAAATGGATTATTGCATTATCTATAATTATACCCATAGCAGTGGCTGTATTATTCAAAGTAAAACTCAAAGACTTTGGTTTTGATGTAGAGCCGCTCACATTTTTACCTCCTATTTATGCTACCATCAATGGTTTTACCGCTATCCTTCTCGTTGCAGCAGTAATTGCCATAAAAAAAGGCAACAGAATTTTGCATGAACGATTAATGAAAACTGCAATTACATGCTCAGTGGCGTTTTTGGTGATGTACGTGGCGTATCACATGACTGCTGACTCGGCAAAATTTGGAGGAGAAGGAATTATCCGGCCGATTTATTTCTTCATCTTGATATCTCACATTGTTTTGTCGGTAGTGATCATTCCGCTTGTGCTGTTTACGTATGTTCGGGCTTTAGCACAACGCTTTGACAAACATAAAAAACTGGCTCGAATTACATTTCCAATTTGGTTGTACGTTGCCATAACCGGAGTTATTGTCTACTTAATGATTTCTCCTTATTATACTTAATACGCTTTTCAAGTATTTTAAAAGACAAAAAACCTTAATGATACTACAACTGAATAAGAAAATCGGACTGTTTCTAGGAATTACACTATTGTTTTCCACAAAAACATTTGCTCAATGTGCCATGTGTCGTGCCGTTTTGGAAAGCGAAGATGGCGGAATAAAAGCGGAGGCTGTTAACGATGGCATAGTTTATTTAATGGCGTTTCCGTATATCCTCGTTGGAATAATTGGTTACATCGTGTACCGAAGTCGCCAGAAAAAATCAACATAACTACTCGAGTCCATCTATCTTTAATTTCACTTGGCCGTTAATGGTTAAAAATGCTAAAATTGCTTTGTTTGTTAATTGTACTTCGTTAAAATTAATCGCCCCCATTTTTCCTTGAATAAAAACACCAGGCATGGGCGAATAATTGGTCAAATACTTAAGCATCGTAGCCCTACCCTCTTCTAAATTTGGCGCAATAGAATATTTGCAACTCTCCTGCATTTGTTTGAGAATTACTCCCGAAGCCAACCAATTTGCCGTTCGAATGAGGCTTGATTTGGTATCCAAAGCATAATCTAAATTTTCGAAGTAAATTTCTTTTGTAGCCTCGTTAAATTTTGGAACTCCCATAAGGTAAACCGTACCATTTAAGCTCCCTTCAAGCCCTAAGGCAATCACAATTTTACCGTCTTTATGCCATAAATCTACAGCTATGACCTTAACTTTTCTTTTTCCTGAAGCAAACTCTTGACCCTGAAAATTTTTGGTAATTACTTTTGAAGCATCCGCATAAGTAGAAACCGCAATAACATTTGCCGAAAAGGCATCTGGAAATTTAGCAACTGGTTTGAGGGCTATTTTGGCACGATCAAAAACTTTGGCAGGCTGCTTCCCAATCAAAGTTTCGATAGTACATTTTAAACCCATTTGCATTACTACCGCGTTTCCGTTTAAGGCGGCATCAGTAGCATACAACTCTGTAGGCACGACTCTGAGCCAAGACTCATAGGCTTCGTTCATTTCAAAAGGCGTGGCTACTTTATCTAGAGCATCGAGCACATTGGGTTTAAAATCCATGGATTCATCGATGGATTCGTCAATTGCTTTTTCAATTTTATTTTTAAATAATTGAATTGTTGGATTTATTAAATAAGTAATTGGCGCATCTTTTCCGAATAGTTTAACCGACGGACTCTCGTTCCATTTTATAGATTTAAATTCGGTCTTTGTGTTTACTTTCCAATTTTTCAAAGCCACAGAACTGAGCAATGTAACAACTCCATTAAAGTTAAATTCTTTGACGTTATATAAATCCATTCCTAACTTGTCGGTTCCGATACGGTATTTTACATTTACTTTTAAGGGAAGGTCCGTTCTGATTTTTCCTTTTTCATTTTCAATAACAATTGGTGCTTGTTTCCAAATTTTCACCGTATAATCATCCTCTTCAAAGGAGTTATCTTCATAGATAAGCCCGCTTAAAAATTTATTGGTTTGATTTTCAATATCCTTAATTTTTAAAGAAATCGGCATACTGATAAACGACGATTTGTGGTCGTAAATCAATGGTGAGGCATCTTCTGGAGCGGGTTTTAATGCTTCTATTTTACTGGTAGACGAACAAGAAATTATACTCACATAAAGCGTTACCAAAACCAATAATCGAAAATTTGCAGCCATAGCATTCATTTTTAACGTTGCAAAATTAGCTATTCAAAAAATATTTTTGAGATAGAATGTAACAAATAAAATATTTTTCGTCCTATAATAACATTTTTGAACAAAAGAAGTTTAGAATTTGTGGAATAATACAGCAGTAAATTCAAAAAAAAATAGTTGTAAAATGATTGAAATTAAAGACTTACATAAATCCTATCAAACGGGAAGTTCTTCGTTACATGTTTTAAAGGGCATCAATTTCAATGTTGCGGAAGGCGAATTAGTTGCCATCATGGGATCATCTGGATCGGGAAAATCGACTTTACTGAATATTTTAGGAATTTTAGACGAGGCCGATTCTGGGTCTTATACCTTAGACGGTGTCCCAATCAAAAATTTGAACGAAACCATTGCCTCACGCTACCGCAATAAATTTTTAGGCTTTGTATTTCAATCCTTTAATTTGATTAATTACAAATCTGCCTTAGATAATGTAGCTCTCCCTCTGTATTATCAAGGCGTTCCTACCAAAGAGCGTAACGAAATAGCTATGAGTTATTTGAGAAAAGTAGGTCTCGAAACACATTCGCACCACCTTCCAAACGAGCTTTCTGGAGGTCAGAAACAGCGTGTAGCAATAGCTCGAGCGATGGCATCTCATCCTAAAGTTTTGCTGGCCGACGAACCAACTGGAGCGCTTGACACCAAGACCTCTTATGAAGTAATGGAACTGATTCAAGGTATCAATGACGAGGGCAAAACGATTTTAATTGTAACGCACGAACCCGATATTGCCGCAATGTGTAAACGAAACGTGATATTAAAAGACGGCGTTATCATCGAAGATAAAACAATAATTCAACAAAGAGTAAAAGCGTATGTTTAATATTGAAAGATGGCAAGAAATTTTTCAGGCAATCAGTAAGAACAAACTGCGGACGTTTCTTACGGGTGTTTCTGTGGCATCCGGAATTTTTATTCTAGTGATACTTTTAGGGGCAGGACGAGGTATTCAAAACGGAATTCAGAATCAATTTGCCAAAGACGCTACCAATAAAATCGAAATTTATCCAGGAGTAACTCAAAAAGAACATAAAGGTCTGGGTATCGGACGACTTACTAAATTAAAGAACCGTGATTACGAAATTGTAACCCAAAAGTTTGAAGATTTTATAGATTATAAATCCAAATTGTATTCCGTTTGGAGTGGTAATATTGTTTATGAAAACGAAACCGGTACGTACCGTATAGAAGGTGTTAATCCGAACTATCAATTTATAGAAAATGCAGGTTTGAAAGAAGGCCGTTTTGTTAATTTTAGTGACATTGAAAATTTCGAAAAAGTAGCGGTTATTGGAAACAAAGTAGCCTTAGACCTTTTCAAAGAAAAAAATATTGCCCTAGGAAAAAACATCAACGTATCAGGAACCATATATAAAGTAGTCGGTGTATTTACAGATCCGGGAGGCGAAAGAGAAGAAAGTAGAGTTTTTATTCCTATAACTACCGCACAACGAGCCTACAGTGCTGGAGACAACATCAGGAGTATGGCTTTTACCATGCCTAAATCAGATAATTTTGAGCAAGCAGTAGCGGAATCCAAATACTTTTCATCTCAATTAGAAAAAATACTGAAAGAACGACACGACATTGCACCAGACGATGAGAATGCTTTGTACATTAACAATTCACTAGAAGAAGCCAAAAATGTATACATGATGACCGATGCAATCCAATTATTCTTTTGGTTTGTAGGAATTCTCACTATCATTGCCGGTGTTGTAGGAGTAGGAAACATTATGCTCATTGTAGTTAAAGAACGAACTAAAGAAATCGGAATACGCAAAGCACTTGGAGCAACACCCTATTCTATCATCACCATGATTTTACATGAGGCTGTTTTTATTACATTGATTTCTGGTTTTATAGGCTTAATATTAGGACTATTACTTTGGGCAGGAATTGGCCCTTTTATAGAAAGTGATTTCTTTTCGCACCCTGAAGTCGATTTTAAAATTGCCATAACTACTGTAATCTTACTGACAGTTGCTGGTGCTTTTGCTGGCTTTATACCGGCCTACAAAGCCTCTAAAATCAAACCTATTGTAGCACTTAGAGACGAATAATTATGATAAATAAAGATCAGTGGAATGAAATTTTGGAAGCCCTTTCGGCCAAACCGCTACGAACTTTTATTACGGCGTTTGGTGTTTTTTGGGGAATTACAATACTTGTTATTTTACTTGCCGCAAGTAAAGGATTAGAAAATGGAGTCCAAAGAGGGTTTGGAGGAATGTCTACAAATTCGATGTTCATCTGGACTAGCTCAACATCCAAACCGTACAAAGGCCTCCCCCAAGGACGTTTTTTTAATTACAAAAATGGCGACATTGATGCTTTAAAAAATGAATTTCCTAACTTACAATACGTCTCGCCACGAAATCAGTTGGGTGGGTTTAGAGGTTCAAATAATGTAATTCGTGGCACAAAAACGGGTGCCTTTAATGTGTATGGCGATTATCCAGAATACATTTTACAGCAGCCCATGAAAATCATTAAAGGTCGGTTTTTAAATTACGAAGACATTCATCAAAAAAGAAAAATTGCCGTTATTGGAGAGGGCATTATACGAGAATTATATCAGCCAGGCGAGGAAGTCTTAGGAACGTATGTAAAAGTAAACGGGGTTAACTTTATGGTTGTGGGAGTTTACAAAAGCGTTTCAAGTATGGGAGGTGATGCCGAAGAAAAACAAAAAGAAATTTACACCCCATTTACCACATTTCAGCAAGCTTTTAACTACGGTGATATTGTAGGCTGGATGGCCATAACAGCTAAAGATGGCCACCCCATTACGGAGTTAAAACCTAAAATATTCGACCTTTTAAAAGAACGGCACACCATAGCCCCAAACGATGAAAGAGCCATTGGCAACTTTGATTTATATGCCGAATATTCAAAAATAAACGGATTATTTACCATTTTAACCGTTGTTTCTTTTGTTGTAGGAGGTCTCATTTTACTTTCGGGTGTTATTGGTATCATCAATATCATGCTCATCGTGGTTAAAGAGCGAACCAAGGAAATCGGAATCCGACGGGCACTTGGCGCTACTCCTTGGGACATTAGAAAACAAATATTAACAGAATCTGTTGTGCTTTCTTTAATTGCTGGAATGGCTGGAATAATATTTTCAACAGGCATTATTTTAATGGTCAACAGTATTCTCGAAGGATTGCCTAATGCCGCAGATGTTATGTTTGTAAACCCAAGCATCAGCCTTAGCATTGTGGTGGCCGCTTTACTCATACTCGTAATTTCAGGTTTGATAGCTGGATTTATTCCTGCACAAACTGCTATTAATACAAAACCAATTGACGCTTTAAGAACAGAATAACAACAAAAATTAACTGCACTAAAAATGAAAAAAAGAACAACAATTATCATCCTAATAGTATTAGCAATTGCTTTTGGTGGCGCGTTATACTACTTGTACCAAAAAAACCAACAGTCGCCGATTATTTATAAAACTGAAAAAGCCGAGGAACGAACAATTATAAAAAACACGGTGGCTACAGGAAAAATTGTTCCAAAAGAAGAAGTATTAATCAAACCGAATATTTCAGGAATTATCCAAGAAGTTTATGTAGAGGCGGGCGATGATGTCAAGGCAGGAGACCTAATTGCCAAAATTAGAGTGGTACCAAATGTTTCTAGCTTAAACAGTGGTTATAACCAAATACAATCGGCTAAAATTGATTTAGACAATCAAGAAAAACTCTTTAACCGACAAAAAACCTTATTTGACAAAGGAGTAATTTCGGCTAATGAATTTGATGTGGCCCAAACTGCCTATAAACAAGCACAACAAAACTACCGTGCCGCACAACAAAACGTAGAAATTATCAAAACCGGAACATCGAAAAATACCGCAAGCTTGGCACAAACGATGATTCGATCTACGGTGACAGGAATGGTGCTCGATGTGCCTGTAAAAGCAGGAAACCAAGTTATCGAAAGCAACAACTTTAATGAAGGGACCACCATTGCAAGCCTTGCCGATGTGGGAAATATGATTTTTGAAGGAAAACTAGACGAATCTGAAGTGGGGAAAATAAAACTCAATTTGCCCCTAGAAATTACCGTTGGAGCCATCGAAAACAAAAAATTTGAAGCCGTACTGGATTACATCGCGCCTAAAGGAACCGAAGAAAATGGCGCTGTTCAGTTTCCGATAAAAGGAACGCTAAACAACAAAGACAATACATTTATTCGTGCAGGTTTGAGTGCCAATGCGTCAATTATTTTGGAACGTGCTGATAAAGTTTTGGCCATCAAAGAAAGCTTGATTCAATTTGACGAAAAAACAAAAAAATCATTCGTAGAGGTAGAAGTAGGTACTCAAAAATTTGAAAAGAGAAATATCACTTTAGGCGTGAGCGATGGAATTTACGTTCAGATCAAAAGCGGCATCACTAAAGACGATAAAATTAAAGTGTGGAACACTGGCGTAGAATAATCATTTACTATCTTTATAAATTAAATAATAAACAAAAGGAACAAAATACAAACTTACAAAAGTTCCCACTATCATTCCTCCGATGAGAGTTATTGCTAGAGGCTTTTGCAAAACATTACCCATCCCATTACCTAACATGACAGGCAACATTGCCAAAATTGTTGTTAACGAAGTCATTAGTATTGATTTCAATCGCATTTTACCACCTACTTTAATGGCTTGTCTTATTGGCAAGCCTTCTTTTATTAATACATTAAAAGTATGTATTTTAAAAATACTATCATTGATGATTATACCACTCATGATAATGATTCCAATAATCGACATAATATTTATTGACTCTCCAAATAGATACAAAAATATTAAGGAGGCACAAATATCTATGGGGATTTCAATCAAAATAATTAAAGGTTGAAGTAATGATTCAAACTGAGCAGCCATAATAAAATAAAGCAATAGTATCGATATAAAAAAAACAAAAAACAATTCGCCTTTAAGTTTTTCTAAATCAAAATTATTACCAGTAAATTGGATTTCCCAATCCCTATTTTCTACAAATTTGTCTTCAATTTTTGAAATTTGACTTTGATCCATTATATCTAGTTTAGCGACTAGTTTACCGCCTCTCTGGTCGCCAAAAATAGATTTGTATTTTTCATCATATTTAATTTTGACTATATTTTGCAAGGAAATTAATTGACCCCTTTGATTCATTACAAAAGTTTGTTCAAAAATAGTATTTATATTGCTTTTTTTGGAACTTAATTTTATTGGAATAAATTTTTGCGAACTTTTTAAATCATTAAATCCATATTGATTGAAACTTGATTTGATTTTTCCAATTAAATCATTATAAGAAACATTATATAATTTTAGCTTTTCGAAATCTATTTCTATTGTTGCACTTTTTTGAAGAGAAAAACTGTTCTCTCTAAGTTCCAGCAACGATAAAATAGCATTAGCATCTTTCTCTTTGGGGACTTCTTTTGATTTTTTGGAATATATATTGGCAACAAGTTGATTTTCGTCTGAACCAAAAATATATTCAAATAAATTTTTTGTAGCTCCAAAAGAAAAGCTTGCCAGTTGATAATTTTTCTTTAGTTGATTTTCAATTTCTTTTTTAGTTTGCTCAAGCGTCTCTCTATTCTGCGTTTTTATATATATTGTAGCTTCAGAAACGTTTTTACTTTGTTCTCTATTTAAAAAATATTGTTTCTCACCTAATTCTGGAAGATAGATAATTATTTTAGAATGATTTAATGTTTCAACTCTTCTTGAATTTTCAGATAATGAAATATTTTCATTCCAATTTATTGTCAAAACTGTTTCAGATTGATTAAAATCGGGTAATTTTTGATAAGTCAGATTGTATCCTGCTATGACACCAAGGACAATTACAAGAAAAATTATGATATAAGTATTTCTTATCTTAGCAAAAAAATAGTGGTAACCACGGTCATGCCAATTTTCTATACTTTTGATATAAAGTAATGAACGCCTTTTGGCTATTCTTTTCTTTATTGAATAAAAAACTATGGGAATGAAAAATATTGATACTAAAAAAGATGAACAAAGTCCGATAGTTACTGCAATAGCTTGATCAAAAAAAAGTGCACCGCTAATACCGCTTAAAAAAATAAGTGGTAAAAAGATCATACAGGTAGTTAATACTGAGCTAATCATAGGTGTAATTAACTCTTCTGCCCCTTTTGTGCAAGCTTCTACCAAATTATTGCTCGACTGTAGCCGCTGTGAAACATTGTCAATAACAATTATTCCGTTATCAATCATATTTCCAACTCCTAAAATTAATCCTGCCAATGAGATAATGTTTATGGAAATATTAAACCAGTATAAAAATATAAAACTTAACAATAAGGACACTGGAACAGTAATACTAATAATGAAAGAAGTTAGTAGATCTTCAATAAAGAAAAACATTACTATAATAGTTAATAAAGAACCTATAACGAGACTTTGTAATAAATTGTTTATTGCCAGTTCTAATAACTCTGCTTGATTACTATGAGTGTTAAATTCTATACTTTTATACTCATCTTTCATAGACGAAATCACTTCCATTAAAGATTGTTCTAAATCATCTACTCTTGCATCGGCTTGCTTGATTATTGCTATATTTATAGCTCTTTTACCATTAAAGTATACAATTCCTTTATTCTCTTGATTTTGCAAGCTTATTTTTGCAATATCTTTTAGCTGTAAAATTGTATTGTTCTTTTGAAGGAAAATATTCTTTAAATCATTTAAATCTCTCAAAGGATTTGAAAAATTAAAATGGTATTGATAGGCGCCGTTTTGAATTAGTAAATCACTATATTCAAAATTATTTTCTAAAACTGTTTTAATTATTTCATCATCCGTAATCCCTAAGCTATTTATTTTTTCTTGGAAAGGTTCAATAATAATTTCAGGACTAGTTAATCCATTTACATCTGCGAAGGCAACATTTGGCAGTTGCTCTATTTGTTTTTTTAAAACATTTTCGGTTAACTGACTTAAATCTAAGAAATCGTTTTCACTTTTTTCTTTTTTTAAATTCAATGATAAATAAACAATTGGAATATCTGTAGTTGAGGCTTTAATTACTTTTGGTCTTTCGAATTCCCGTGGAAAAGAATTCAACAAACCATCTATTTTTTCGTTTGTTTCAATATAAGAATAGTCAATATCTGTTCCATATTCAAAAACAAGTTTTATTGTTGCAGAGCCATCTCGTGTTTCGCTTTGAATATCTTTCAGGTTAGAAACTTGTAGTAAATGATTTCGTAAAGGCCTTACGATAGTGTTTTCCAATTGGCTGGCCGAAACATTATGATAGGCTACTTTAACCGTTATTTCCGGAATTGGAATATTAGGAAGCAAAGACGTTGGTATTTTATTGATACTTATAAAACCTAGTGTAACAACAATTAGTGCTATTGTAAAAACAGCAATAGGTCGTTGAATTAAATATTTAAGCATCAGTTGTGTTTTATTATTTTTACAGTCGAGTCGTGAGAAAGATTTTGATTGTTCGAAACAATAATTGTATCACCAATTTTTAAACCCTTTTCAACGGAATAATTCTTGCTGCTTTCAAAGCCTATCGTAACATAATTCCATTTTGCTAACCCTTTTTCTAAGGTAAACACAATCTCTCTATTGGATCGCAACACCACTGCCTCTTTAGGTATGACAACTGTATTGTTTATAGTTTGATTGACAAATATCTTTACATTCATTCCGTCATAAAGATCATTTTTTCTAGAAATGATTTTTGCTTTTATAAACACAAATCCTTCTGAAGAAATTGAAGGATTTATTTCAGATATTGTTGCACTATACTGCTTATTGTTTCCTGTATAACTCTGAACCGTTAAAGATTGTCCTTTTTTGATAAAATTGACATCACTCTCCAAAACATTAAACTCCACTTCTAAAATGTTAGTATCTAGCAATGAACAAAACACCTCTGATGGTGAGATTAAATTTCCTTGCTTCGATACTAAATTTGCAATTGTTCCTGAAAAAGGTGCTTTCAAAAAAGTTTGCAAATATAATAATTTCGCATTTTCTAAAGCATTTTTTGATTCTACATAGCCTGATTTGAATTGTATTGTTTTTAATACATTATCAGGTATATCTTTTTCCTCTTTACTGCCAAAACCAAAGTTAATTTTTTCCTCTAGGTATTTATTGGTTGCCTTATCAAACTGGATCTGATTTCTTTCCAATGCGTTTTTCAAAAGCTCATTTTCAAGCTCAGCAAGGATGGTTCCTTGCTGAACAAATTGTCCGTTTTTTACGTGAATTTTTGAAATTTGCTCTGTTGTTTTAAACCTAAGTTGAGCATTCTTTTGTGCAAACACCTTACCGTTAGTAACTATTTGTTTTTCAAAAACACTCTTCTTAATTACTTCTGTCGTTACGTTTTCAGATGTTGAATTTGGAATATATTTTACTTCATCTTTACTTACTTTATTGCAAGAAATAAGAAGTTGAATTAATAAAATAAATGACAAAAATTTCATGTTAATTGATTAAGGAATACAACGTGACAACGTGGGTTTCGCAATGAAAATTGTTTATTTATTTTCAACAATACCTCTAAATAACAATAATACTGGTGGATTATCATCATTGTTGAAATATACGTTTATTGTTTGCTCAAAAAAACCTATCTTATGATTATCATAAAATACATGTACAAATCCAGTCTGACCAGATTTAATTTTTTCCTTACTATAATTCGCTTTTGTACAATGACAGTCTAACTTTACTTCTTTTATTAATATTTCATTTTTACCAACGTTTTTAAATTCGAAGCGAGCTACAGATTCTTTTCCTTTTGTCACTTTACCAATATCAATCATTGTTGCTTCAAACTTATAAGTTATTTCTGATGAGGAGCAGCCCAGCAAAGCTAACAAAGGGAAAAAAAAATAAAATCTTTTAATTGTAATCATGTATCATCAAAATTGGATTATTTTCTGTCGTCGATTCTTTTAATATTTGCGCAAGGGTAGTATCTATTCTCATTAAATCATCTGTAAAACCTTTATTTTCTTGACTTAATAAGTGATATAAATCCGGGTACAATCCTGATATAAATTTATCATCTGCCGTCAAGCCAATTGGTGTTGAAAAAAAATACAAATACTGCCTATAATTCTCTATACTTTTAGAAGTGAAAAGCTCTTTGGTTTTTTTGTTGAAAAATCCAATTTCCTGATAATCATTTGTGTATCTAAAAACAAAATATTTGTTGTTTTCTATATACCTATTTTCCAATATTGCCAATAAATCTGTTCCTGTGGTTTTATTATTAAATTCGGAATACTCTAAATGAGAATATATTTTTTCTTCAGGCCATTTTGACTTGCCTAAATCAATATTATATTTTGCTTTTATAATATTGTTTCCTTTTATTTCATAAATTATAGAGGATAAACTTTCCTGATACAGAGGCCATTTACTTTTGTTGTTGATTCCGCCTGTATAATCAAATCCAAAATATTCGTGGTCTTTAGGATAAGGAATTTCTTCATTTAATATTTTTCCAGTTAAATCCGTAAAAACCAAATCATTAAAATTCATATTAGAGTTATACGTTGAAAAAATATAATTATTATTAATAATGGCTATATTTCGCGGAAAAAAACTATCAAATTTAATTTTTTTTATAAAGTTTCCTTGAAAATCGTAGGTTAAAACCGCCATCGAATTTTCATCTACGACAGCAACTTCTTTCTTACCTCTATTAATACTAAAATCACTTATCTTATTATACTCTCCAGGTCCATTGCCTCTAACTCCAATTTTGTTAATCAACATTCCTGACGCATCAAAAACAAAAATATTAGATTTTTTTTTATCAAAAACAAAAAATTTATTATCAATATTGAAAACGCTATGGATTTCGGCAATAAAATCATCGTTTGCAATACCCTGAAGAACTATTAAGGAAATGTTTTTGATAAACTTGTTGAGCTCAATATTGCCTTTTTTCGCCTTGTCAATTGATATTGTTGTAGCTGTCGCAACATCTATTGTTGACACATTTTTTTCTGAACATCCATAAACAGCAATTACCATTAGTAATATAAATTGTTTCATAATATTTTATTTAAAGAAAATCCAAATTTAACAAGATTGTTAAATCTGGATTAAATTAGTAAAAACAAAGAGTTATTAACAACTCACACCACTACAGTCCGTGTCAATACATGCTCCTGGACCTGGACCACAATCATTTGCAGTACCTACTTTCCGAGCTCCACACATACAATTTGTTTCAACCCTTTGATAACCACCTGATCCACCGCTATCAAGAAAGGTTTTCACTCGAAGTTGTCCAAATGAATTCACTGACACTAAAAGCATTACTAACGCCGCAAATGCTCCTGCTTTTTTAATAAAATTTGTTTTCATGATTAATATTATTAATGATTAATCCTGCGAAATAAAAATAAAAAATCGATATTTGCAAGAAAAAATTAAATTATTTTTTATGAAATTTTCATCTTTTAAGATAATTTGTTTAAGTTTAGTTATTTCATTAATGGGTCTTTTAATGATACCTCAACTAACTATACAATTAAACCCAAGTCCTAAAATTAATAGTATTGTAGTTTCCTATAGTTATCCAAATGCTTCTTCATATATTGTGGAAAAGCAAGTTACAGCTATATTAGAAGCGGGTTTTAGTACCATAGCTGGGGTTAAAAAAATAGTTTCAAAATCATCAAAAAATGGTGGCTATATCGATATAGAGTTTAGCCATTATTCTTCCTTAGAATCAAAACGTTTTGAAATTGCAACAATCATAAGGCAACTCTATAATAAACTTCCTCATGGAGTTAGATATCCAGAAATTAATATTAACAGCGAAAATGAAGATCAGCAAGAAAAGGCTTTTATGACTTTTGATGTTTCTGGGAGTAGCACTACAAGCGAGATTCAAGGATATATTAACAATAACATTGTTTCGCAACTCAACACCATTCCTGGAATAAACAATATATTGGTTTATGGAGCAAATCCATTGGAATGGGTAATAACATATGAAAAAACTAAATGCCATTATTTAGATATTAGCAAAAATGATATCATCAGAGCCATTAAAGAAAACTTTGATGTAACTGATTTTGGCGTTTTGAACAGTAATAATCATACTGTTCATTTTAGTCTTTCAAAAAAAGATTCTTTAAATTGGAACATTCCAATAAAAACAACAAACAACAAGATAATATATCTCAGAGATGTTGCAACAATAACAGAAAAACAAGAGGAAGCACAAAGCTACTTTAGAGTAAACGGAAAAAACACCGTTGGCATCTCAATATATCCTAAGAAGAACACTAATACTATTAAACTTGCCCAACAGATAAATAAGAAGTTTGACAAATTAAAAATCAAATTACCCAAAGACTTGTATGCTGAAAAAAGTTATGATTCTACAGATTTTTTACAATCAGAATTAAATAACATCTATTTTAGATGTACTTTTGCATTTACACTCCTGCTACTTTTTATACTTATTGTAACACGAAGTTTTAAATTTTTAAGTATTATACTAATTAGTGTTATTGTCAATATCTGTGTAGCCTTTGTATTTTACTTTCTTCTAAACATTGAGATTCAATTATTTTCCTTAGCAGGAATTACGATTTCATTGGGTTTGGTTTTTGATAACTTTATTGTGATGATAGATTATTGTAGAAAAAAAGATGATACAAATATCATTATCCCAATTTTAGCCTCAACACTAACTACTGTTGGAGCATTATCAACCATCTATTTTATTAATGAAAGCTATAGGAATAACTTGATAGATTTTGCCCAAGTAATAATAATAAATCTAACCGTTTCAGTAGCTGTTGCGTTTTTTTTAATTCCCGCTTTAATCGAAAAAATGAATTTAAAGAAAAGTGTTATTTTAGATAACAAAAACATCAATTCAAAAATCAGTGAAAAGTACAAATACTTAATCTTATTTTTGCTGAAATATAAAAAACTTGTAGTTATAACAATAATTCTACTTTTCGGAATACCTTTTTATAAATTACCCCATCGACTTGAAACTAATAATTCAACTTTGGAAAAAGTATATAACAACACAATAGGGAATTATTGGTTTTCGGAAAACATTCGCCCTTATATTGACAAATATCTAGGAGGATCGATGCGATTATTTTCTATTTATGTTTTTGAAAATGCTGAGTATAGATCCAACCAAGAAACAAAACTTTGCATTTCTGCGTCTATGAATGCAGATGCAACAATTCATCAGTTGAATGATGCTTTTTTAGAACTAGAAAAATACCTCTCCACTTTTCCAGAGATCAAAAAAACAATAACACAAATTAATAGCACAGATTATGGAATTATCGAAATTTCATTTAAAAGTGAGTTCGTCAACACTTCTTTCCCTTTTGTATTGAAATCTAAATTAACCAGAAGAGCACTTAATCTCGGCGGAATAGAATGGGAAATTTATGGTATTGGAAATGGTTTTGGAAACAAAAATTTTGAAACAGATCCAGTTAATATAAAAATAAGGGCAAGTGGCTACAACTATGATTTGTTAAACAAGTTTGCAGAAAACTTTAAAAAAAAGATATCAACCCATCCAAGAATTCAAAATATTGTTGTTAAAGACTACAGTAATTTTTATAATCCTAAGAAAGTATACCAGCAAAGTTTTTCACTCAATAAAGAAACAATGGCAATCTATAAAACATCTCCATTGGATGTTTTTGCTTATTTAAATGAAAATACCTTAACAAAATATTCTACTTTGGATATTAATGTTAACCAAAATATGGAATCAGTTAGAATTCAATCGAAAGAATCTACGGAACAAGATATTTGGAACATAACAAATACTCCAATATTGAACTCAAACCTTAACTCCGTTAGTCTAAAAAAATTTTCGGAAATAAAAAAAGTTAGAACAGATGAAAATATTTATAAACAAAATCAAGAATATATTCGTTTAATTGAACTTCAATATACAGGCTCTGAAAAATTAGGGATGGAATATATTAACAGAAACATTACTACTTTTAACAATAAAATACCACTTGGATTTAAATTTGCAAACGATAATAATTGGACTATGAGCGACAAAAAGGCTAATTTTGTTTTCATTATTGGCATTATTTTTATTATGCTTTTTTTTATTTGCTCAATATTATTCAACAGTTTTTCGAGACCTTTTGCGATTATTAGCATTGTACCTATTTCTTTTATTGGAGTCTTTTTAACTTTTTATTGTTTTGACTTTAAGTTAGATCAGGGTGGGTTGGCTAGTTTTATTTTACTTTGTGGTGTTACGGTAAATGCATCCATTTTCATAATGAATGAATTTATTTTAATAAGAAAAGTCAATTCTATCTTGCCAATAAATGCGTTCATCATGGCTTACTTAAAAAAAATAAAAATAATTTTGTTAACAGTATTTTCTACTATTTTAGGCCTAATTCCTTTTTTAATAAATACAAAAGACCAAGTGTTTTGGTTTTCCTTTTCTGTTGGTTCTATTGGTGGACTGATATTTTCGCTAATAGGAATAACATTTTTTTTACCACTTTTTTGTATCAAAAAAGAATAAGTTGCGTCTAACTAAAAACACATCATAAAAACTTAATATAATGTTGAAAAAAAATTTACTCTTTATTTATTTAATCACTTTTTTTTCTGTCACAGTACAAGCACAAGAAAAAAAATGGACACTGAAAGAATGTGTCGATTATGCAATTGAAAACAATATTTCTGTACAACAAACACAACTCAACAACGAACTTATCGATATTGAGAAAAAGGATGCTATCGGAAATTTCTTACCTTCATTTAATGCCAATGCATCCCATAACTGGAATATTGGTTTGAACTTTAACCCTATTACCAACTTGGCCGAAACCCAAACGTTTCAAAACACAGGAATTGGGTTTAATATGGGTATTGATATTTACAACGGATTGCAAAATCAAAACCGTTTACGTCGTGCCAACTTGAATAAAATTGCCGGACAGTATCAACTAACTAAAATGAAGGATGATATTTCGCTCAACGTAGCCAATGCTTTTTTACAAATTTTATTTAATAAAGAAAATCTCAAAATTCAGCGGCAGCAACTAGTAAATAATAACAAACAGAAAGAGCGAACACAAGCGCTTGTAGATGCTGGGTCAGTGCCACGAGGCGATTTAATGGATATGATGGCTACGGTAGCAAGTAGTCAACAAGCGGTGGTAAATGCTGAAAATGCTTTATTAATTTCTAAATTAAGTCTTGCACAACTGCTGATGCTCGAAGATTTTAAAGATTTTGACATTGCCGATGCCAATTATCCCATCACCGAAAACCAAGTAATGTTGCAAAGTGCCGATGCCATTTACAACAAAGCCAAAGAAGAACGCGTTGAACTCAAAATTGCACGTGCCAACCTTGACGTAGCACAAAAAGATATTGATATTGCAAGAGGAGCCTTACAGCCTTCACTCAGAGGATTTTACAGCTTTACCTCTCGTGCTACAAACGCAGAAAACTTTTCCACTGATGGAAATGGAAATCTCATAGTTCGTGGTCCAGACCCTATTTTTGACCAATTTAGCGAAAACAAAGGAAACGCGTTTGGAATTCAACTCAGCATTCCAATTTTAAATGGTTTTGCGGTAAGAAACAGTATCGAGCGTGCTAAAGTAGCCTTCAAACGCTCAGAAGTAGCTGTTAGTCAACAAGAAATTGATTTAAAAAGAAATGTATTTACCGCTTTTACAGACGCTAACGGCGCTTTAAATGCTTATGAAGCAGCAGTGGCAACCCTTGAAGCCAGAACCCAAGCCTATCAATATGCTCAAGAACGCTTTAACGTTGGTTTATTAAACGCATTTGATTTGAATCAATCGCAAACACTTTTTGCCAACGCTCAAGCGGATGTAATTCGTACCAAGTATGATTACATCTTCAGAGTTAAAGTAGTTGAATTTTATTTTGGAATTCCAATCAATGTAAACTAATGACATCTATCACAGACGTTTATATTTTAAACATTGAAACTTCTACTAAAAATTGTTCTGTTTCATTGGCAAAAAACGGCACCACGATTGCTTTGCGCGAAATAGCCGAAGAAGGCTATTCTCATGCAGAAAAACTCCATGTCTTTATTGAAGAAATAATCAAAGAAAGCAAAATTAAGTTGACAAACTTGAATGCTGTAGCCATCAGTCAAGGTCCAGGCTCATACACTGGACTTCGCATTGGTGTTTCGAGTGCCAAAGGACTTTGTTTTGCTTTACATATTCCGTTGATTGCAATAGACACCTTACAGAGTTTAGCAGCACAACTACACGGTACTAAAGGTGTGATTATGCCAATGCTAGATGCTCGGAGAATGGAAGTTTTTACGGCTTCGTATAACGAAAAACTGGAACAAACCACAGCCGTTACAGCCGAAATAATTACCGAAAACAGCTTTCAAGATACCACAAAAACCCTACATTTAATTGGCGATGGTGCGCCAAAATGCAAGCCCATTTTACGTCAACCGCACTTTGTGTATCATGATGAAATTAAATATCCATCTGCAAGAGAAATGAGTAGGCTGAGTTTTGAAAAGTATAAAAAAAGCGACACTGTTGATGTCGCTTATTTTGAGCCTTTGTATGGAAAAGATTTTTTGCTTACTTCCAAAAAGTCTTAAAGGGTTTTTAAAAACTTAGTCAATTTTAACAAATCTTCTTCGTCTTTAAAAGAAATTTTTTCTGCTTTAAGGTAGTTAGAAATTAATTCTTCTTTGCCACTAAACAAAGCTATAAGCGCTTTTTTATTCTTCGGAAAAGGAACAACCTCTGAGTCGTTTAATTTTATTAAATACTCTGGACTCTTTTTGTTATACTTTGGTGGTGTAGCGGTAGCATATCCATTTGTTGGCTCCTTGGCGTCTTGATAAGTAACACGCTCTCTCTTATAAAGTCCGAATTCGTTGTCAATAAATAATTCAAAAAGATAACCATAAACCGGCTCGCCGCTCTCTGGTTTATAACGCATTAACTGAAGTCTTGAATCGGTTAGTTTATAATAAATAGTTTTGTACTGTTCTTCCTTTGGAACTACAAAAATGGCATCGTCATATTTTACTTCTATTTCATCGGTGTATGCATTATATCTGGTTTGCAAAACATTATTGGTGCCTGCTATTTGGGTATTCAAATACGATTCATTTACATAAGGACTTCCAATGGCATTCTCTTTTTTCTTATCTTCTACAACATTTCTAAGAGCTGAACCTTGTGTATTTTGAAACACATCTAAAATTCCTCGTCCTTGGCTGTAGGCATTGACACCTAACAATAACAAACATGCTACTACGATTTTTTTCATTTTTTGGCTGATTAAATATTTTTTAGAACGCCAAAAGTAAACAAATTATTTTTGGTTCTATGTTAATAAAAATACACTTTTACACTCCTTTTTATCGAATTTTTAGTTAAAAATAACTTTAAGAATCAAATAGTAATCCGTTTCAGAACAACAACGACTTGAGCCGCACCAGAATAAAAATTTCATTTTAAAAATACATTTCTTGCACGATAATTTTTCAGATACGTATTCCATCGCTCTATTTGTATGCTTAGGTATCCAAAATGAACCGTAAATTCAACTTTTAGAATCATTCGACCTAGATGTTACAAAACTTCAATCTTACGTACTTTGTAAAAACAAAAAAATCCTCTTTGTAATGAGGACTTTTTGGCTAGAACATCTAAAATGTACTACATATTTTTAAGATTGATAATCTCCTGTTCAGTCAAGAAACGGAAATTACCACGAGGCAAATTTTTCTTTGTTAAGCCAGCAAAGGCTACCCTGTCGATTTTTAAGACATCATAAGAGCATTGTTCGAAAATGGCACGCACTACTTTTACATTTGACGTTTTAAGCTTTAAACCTACTTCGCTTTTGGGTTCTTTTTCGATGTAACTAATTTCTTCAACCGAAACACGATGCCCATCGATGGTGAGGCCTTTTTGTATTTTTTCTAAATCTTCGAATTTCAAATTTTTGTCTAACGATACTTGGTATATCTTAGAAGACTTTTGATTGGGCAAACCAAATTTCCGAATCATATCGGTATCATTAGTCAGTAAAAGTAAACCCGTAGTGTTCTTATCCATTCTACCCACTGGTGCTATTTTAGCGGTGGTGGCACCTCGAAGTAACTCCAAAACATTTCTGTGTTCGGCATGCTCTTCCATGGCGGTGGTAAAATTCTTTGGTTTGTTGAGCAAAATATAAACCTTCTTTTCGGGCGAAAGTATAGTGCCATCAAAATTGACTTCGTCAGACAATTTTACCAAATAACCCATTTCTGTCACCGGCACACCATTTACCTTAACATTTCCTGATTGGATGTAAATATCGGCATCGCGTCTTGAGCAAATTCCTGAATTAGCGATGTATTTATTTAGCCTTAATTCGTCAGCAGCCTTTTGTCTTTTGGGTGCCTGATTGGCTTTTTTTAAAACTCCCTCTGCTTTTACTCCTTTTTCTGCCACTACTCCTCGGGCAGGCGTTTCTTTTTTAGGTTTTTGTGAACGTTTGGCCATAGCCGGCTTAGCTTTATTCGAACTTGGTCTGCTCGAGCCAGAACGTTTATTATTCCCTTCTTTGTTATTCATAAATCAATATAATTTGTGCAAAGATAGTATTTAATTAAGTTACAATGCGTTTTACATTAAAATTGAAAGGTTAAACCGCATTCTACTGCAGAAAATTCTTCTTAATAGATACTCAACTTTGGCAAAAAAATAGGAATTAAAAACCAATCAATCCTTAGGCTTACAGTGCCGGAAGCAACAACTTTTTTCCATGTATCAAAACGGAAGGTTCAATTAATACGATACAAAAAACCCCCGCTACAATCAGTACCTTCAAAACGTTATGCAAATTCAGGTATTGCTGTTTACTCTTGGATTGCCAAAGGTATAACACCAAGAATATCAATACGATAAAGCATAAGTAAAAATAAATATCCATATAACCTACGTCGTCCAATTCAATCAAAACATACACTGGAATAACGGTTAGTATACTCAATACGGTAATTATATACTTAGAAATTTTCTCGCCATAAACAACCGGAATTGTCTGGTAATTGGTGGCAAAATCGCCTGTGATATTTTCTAAATCTTTAATCAATTCGCGTATGGAAAGTAATAAAAATAAAAACGCGGCATGCGAAAAGATGACTACATAAGAGCTTTGGCTTTGAATATCTTTGTAATACATCAAAAAGATAGCAAAGAACGGCAAAATGGTCATTAAGGTCGACATTAAATTTCCGATGATGGGATAACGTTTAACTTTATGCGAATAAAACCAAATTAAAAAAATATATACCGAAAAAAACAACGAAGCCCTCCAAGAAACCAAGAGTCCGAGAAAGGCAGCGAGAAAATTGAGCGAAAAATAAACGGTGAGTTTGGTTTTCTGACTCACTAGTCGGTCAAGTTTTGATTTATTAGGACGATTAATTAAATCCTTTTTACTGTCGTAAAAGTTATTGATGATGTATCCTGAAGCAATAGTTAAAGAAGAAGCCAAAACAATCAAAAATAAATTTACATCTAAAACGGTGTCTAATGCAGGTTTATCTTTGGCTAAAATAAAAATGGCCGACAGATATTGCGCTAAAATAATTACGGGAATATTATAGCCACGAACCACAGAAAACAAACTAATGATTTTCATTAAGAAAAGTTTGTTTTTTCTGTTCAGCATTTTAGTTGTACATTTATGAGGTTATCAATAACCAAGTTTGAGAAAACGATTAAAACTGATAAACCACTTCGAGCTTATAATCCTTCAAAGCAGCTTTGGCTTTTTCTAAATCTTCGGTAAAACCTAAAATATAGCCTCCACCTCCTGATCCACATAGTTTTAGGTAGTAATCGTTGGTGTCTATTCCTTGCTGCCAAATTCCGTGAAATTGTTCTGGAATCATCGGTTTAAAATTATTCAAAACTACTTTAGAAAGTTTTTTCGTGTTTGAAAAAAGTGATTTCAAATCGCCTCCTAGGAAATTTTCCACACAAGCATCGGTATATTTTACAAACTGATTTTTAAGCATCGCCCTGAAACCTTTGTCTTTCAAATTTTCCATAAAAATGGTAACCATCGGTGCTGTTTCGCCAATAATTCCTGAATCTAACAAGAAAACGGCTCCTTTTCCATCCGTAGATTGGGTTGGAATTCCAGTTGCTTCAATATTATCTTGCGAGTTAATCAAAATTGGAATACTCAAATAACTGTTTAAAGGATCTAATCCCGAACTTTTTCCGTGGAAAAACGATTCCATCTGACCGAAAACGGTTTTTAGTTTTAACAATTTTTCGCGTGTCAAATTTTCTAAAACGGTAATTTTGTCGTGGGCATATTGGTCATAAATCGCTGCTACTAAAGCACCGCTACTTCCTACGCCATAACCTTGCGGAATAGAGGAGTCAAAATACATACCGGCGGCAATATCCGATTTCAATTTATCCATATCAAACTGCACTAAGGCTGGCTGCTCGTTTTGCAATTGTTCTAAATAAACCGCAAAATTCTGCAAACTTTGATTGGACTTCACTGAAATTTCATCCGCCAAGTCTGAAACCTTAAGTGCTCCATTATAAAAATTATAAGGAATTGAAAGACCTTTCGAATCGCGGATAATTCCGTATTCTCCGAAAAGTAAAATTTTTGAGTAAAACAATGGTCCTTTCATTTATCTTTTAAAATTATTTGATTTTGTAAATTTTCGATGGGTTTTTCCTATTATCGAAAAGGTCTAAAATTCTTATTTCTGTATTTTTAAACTTGTAATATATCGTTGTCTGTTTTGTTAATGTAAAAAAGCCGCCCTCAGTTTTACAATAAATTCGTCTCTTCTTCTCAGCGAAAATTTAGCTTCTATATAATCTCCAATGCCGATTGAACTCTCAATAGCTGCCTTAGAAACAACAAACTTTCTCATTTTTTAGAAAGAACATCGAAAAACTCATCAAATGTTACAAAGTCTCCGTTGTCAATTTCTTTGTCAGCTTTTTCTAAATCAGCTTTCTGCTCGTCACTCAATTCCTCCCACCAATCTTTCTTTTCTCCTTGAAAAATCGCCTTAATCGCTTGTATTACCAAAGGACTATCAGTATCAGCTAGCATTTTAATAAGCTCTAATTTTTCTAATTGAATGTCCATTGCCAAGATACTAATTTTTTTTAATTACTCTTTTAGGATTTTGTCTTGTGTCAAAAACGCTAACGATATGAACTTGTTTCGAACTTACCGAATAAAATATAATCGTATGCTTCGAAACCACACATTTTCTCAAATTTTGATAGTCCGATTTTGGAAAATTTTCAGGATTCAAAGTAATATAATCTAAATTCTTTTGTAATTTTTCCAAAAATCTTAATTTTATTCGAACAGAAAATTTGGCTTCAATATACTCTGAAATTAATCTGATATCTTTTATACTTCTTTTAGAAAAAGTCAATTGTCTCATAAAAGACCGAATTCCTTTTTCATTTCCTCGTAAGAAACAACCCGGCCGTTTTTAATATCATCTAAGCCTTCCTCTATCGCTGCTTTCTGATCGTCATTCAAATCCTCCCACCAATCTTTCTTTTCTCCTTGAAAAATCTTCTTAATATCTTTAATTATCGATGGATTTTCCGTCTCCGCCAACATCTTGATCAGAGCTAACTTTTCTAGTTGAATGTCCATAATTGTGATATTAAAGTTTAAAAGTACGAAAATTAATCTAATTTCAAAGCACCTACACCAATTTCGTCGCAAATATACTGTTGATTTTGGCAATAGCCAATTAATTCATTCTTAATAAATTGCAAAACCTGCTCTTTAACATTTTCAGGATACAAAACATGCACGTTGGCACCTGCATCAAGCGTAAAACACACCTGAATATCAGTCTCTTGTCGGAATTTCCAAATTTTATTGATGATTTCTAACGTGTTGGGTTTCATTAGAATAAAATACGGATTGGAAGTCATCATCATAGCATGCAAAGTCAATGCCTCACTTTCAACCAATTCTACAAAACTTTTTAGATTTCCATCCATTAAAATTTGTTTCATTTTTGCCAAATTTTCATGAGCTTGCTCAAATCGTTTTTGAGCAAAAGGATGATTGTGCATCAACTCGTGACCTACAGTACTCGAAACTACTTTTTCGCCTTTGTCTACAAGCAAAATTGTATCTTGATAATTTTGAAAACTTGGATGAATTGACCTTGTAAATTCAACCCCAAAAACATCCGAACTACTTTCGATGGCATCGTTTTTTCCCCACACCACAACCGAACCTTTGATGCTTCGGCATGCACTTCCCGAACCCAATCGTGCAAGAAAAGACGCTTTTTGCCAAAAATAGTCGTCTGACATTTCGGGATTAAAAAGTTTTTCTATCGACATTAAATTGACCGCTAGGGCTGCCATTCCGCTTGCCGAAGAAGCAATTCCTGAACTGTGCGGAAACGTATTTTCTGTTGAAATCGTAAAATGAAAATCTTTTAGAAAAGGCATGTAAACTTCAATTCGTTCAAAGAATTTCTGGATTTTAGGTTTAAAATCTTCCTTTGGATTTCCGTTTAAAAGCAAATCAAAAGAAAAATCAGCTGCAGGAAGACTTTTAGGTATAAACTCCAAGCGAGTGATGGTTTTACAGTGCTTTAGTGTGAAACTAATAGAGGGATTTGCCGGAATTTGGTGTTCCTTCTTGCCCCAATATTTCACCAATGCGATGTTACTTGGAGCACTCCATGTAAAATGTCCTTTTTCTTTGATTTTTTCTGAGTATTCTTGAGGTATAAAAGCGGTAACTGCTGTCATTTTTGCTTCAATTTCGACAAAGATACTTTATTTGAATTAATCCATAAAAACATCCGCTGTAGAAACTAAAGATTTAGTAATTTTGGAACTTATTATTTGACTACTTAAAGATTTTAAAATTTACTTAGATGAAACTTACTTACAAAATTATCATTCTCATCGTTATATGTTTAGGCATTGGATTTCTCGGCGGATTTGCCACACAAAGTAGCCTTACTACATGGTATCTTGACATCAAAAAACCGAGCTATAACCCGCCAGGTTGGGTATTTGGACCCGTTTGGACATTCCTTTACATCGCAATGGCAGTAGCGGCAGCCTTAGTTTGGGATAAAATAAATACTAATCCGCTCGCCAAAAAAGCACTTGTGTTTTTTACAATCCAACTTGGTTTAAACTTGCTATGGTCATTTTTATTCTTCGGACTTCAAAATCCACTACTTGCTTTAATAGAAATTGTCTTACTTTTGCTATTTATATATGAAACCTACAACTTGTTTAGCAAAATAGATAAAGTTGCGGGCTATTTGTTTATACCTTACTTGCTTTGGGTAAGTTTTGCAACGTTTCTAAATGCAAGTATTTGGTGGTTGAACAGGTAGATAAATAGTAAATAAAATACGCGTTGCACAGCAAATGATTCTTAACAAAAGTGAAAATCAAGTTAAAGGTTGTGATTTAAGAAGATGCAACCTATCTTTGTAGAAAATTATACATCAATACCTATTATATTATGCAGTCAGATCAATTTGATTATTTTCCGATACTAATGCAACTGCTTCTCGCCGTGGGATTTGTAGTGCTTACCATTGTTGGCTCTACTTTTTTAGGCCCAAAACGCTCCTCAAAAAACAAAGATAAAAACTTTGAATGTGGTATCGAATCTATAGGAAATGCGCGAATGCCCTTCTCTGTAAAATACTTTTTAGTAGCAATATTGTTCGTTTTATTCGATGTAGAAGTAATCTTCATGTATCCATGGGCGGTTAATTTCCGCGAAATGGGCTTTGATGGATTAATTAAAATGGGCATTTTTATGTTTCTTCTCGTGGTAGGATTTTTCTACGTGATGAAGAAGAAAGGTTTAGAATGGGAATAATGTACTAGTGACTTTTTTATGGTGTTTCAAAACCACCTTTAAAACAACAATTAAAAAATAAAAGCAATGAGTAATTCAACCGTAAATATGGTACAACCGCCTGAAGGATATGCAGGAGAAGGGTTTTTTGCTACAAAATTAAATGACGTAGTGGGTATGGCAAGAGCAAACTCATTATGGCCTCTACCGTTTGCCACTTCGTGTTGCGGAATCGAATTTATGGCTACCATGGCATCACATTATGATGTAGCTCGATTTGGTTCTGAAAGAATGAGTTTTTCGCCAAGACAAGCAGATATGCTTCTTGTCATGGGAACCATTGCTAAAAAAATGGCTCCTATTTTACGCCAAGTATACGAACAAATGGCTGAGCCAAAATGGGTTATAGCTGTTGGAGCATGTGCAAGCTCGGGAGGAATTTTTGATACTTATTCTGTTTTACAAGGTATCGACAAAGTAATTCCGGTAGACGTTTATGTACCAGGTTGTCCGCCAAGACCGGAACAAATTTTAGATGGTATCATGCAATTACAAGAATTAGTTCGCACAGAATCAGTAAGACGTAGAAGTTCGCCTGAGTATACTGAATTATTGGCTTCTTATAATATTCAATAACTATGGCTTTAGAAAGCACTATTATACAAACACTCTTAACTGATAAATTCGGTGATAAAGTATCGAATTTCATGCAGCAACACGATATTTTTACGTTTGAAGTTGCACCCGAAAGTAATCTACAAGTCATGCAGTTTCTGCGAGACGACGTTACTTTAAGATTCAATTTCTTAACAGATGTGTGTGGTATACATTATCCCGATGCTGATAAAAACAAGGAGTTTGCCGTTGTGTACCACATGCACAATTGGCTAGACAACACGAGAGTACGATTTAAATGTTTTCTATCTTTAGAAAACCTCGAAATCAACTCTGTAACCTCATTATTTTCAGCAGCCAATTGGCAGGAGCGTGAAACCTATGATTTTTATGGAATTAGATTCAAAAATCATCCGCAGTTAAAACGAATTTTAAACATGGATGAAATGACTTCTTTCCCACTCAGAAAAGAATTTCCTTTGGAAGATGGCGGACGAACAGACAAAGACGATCGTTTCTTCGGAAGAACAACATAACATTGTTAATACAACTACAATAATAGCGCTAAAATGCAAGACTTATTATTATCACCAGAAACGCGGTATGCCGAAATCATCAAACGTAGGCAAAATGAGGACGGAAGCGAACTATCGATTCTAAACCTCGGACCTACACACCCTGCAACTCACGGAATTTTTCAGAACATTTTATTAATGGATGGAGAGCGAATCGTTGAGGGCGAAGGTACAGTAGGATACATTCACCGTGCTTTTGAAAAAATTGCGGAAAACCGACCTTTCTATCAAATCACACCGCTTACCGACCGTCTGAATTACTGTTCGGCACCTATAAACAATATGGGTTGGTGGATGACATTAGAAAAAGCTTTGAATATTGAAGTGCCAAAACGGGTGCAATACATGAGAGTAATCGTTATGGAACTAGCACGTATTACAGACCATGTTATTTGCAACTCAGTTATTGGCGTAGATACAGGAGCGTTAACTGGATTTTTATACGTTTTCCAAATGCGTGAAAAGGTATACGAAATTTATGAAGAAATTTGTGGTGCTCGACTAACAACTAACATGGGTCGTATCGGAGGTTTTGAAAGAGACTGGACACCGCTTGTTTTTGAAAAAATAAACAAATTTTTAGAAGAATTTCCGGTTGCCTGGGCGGAATTCGAAAATTTATTGGTTCGTAATCGAATTTTTATGGACAGAACCATTGACGTAGGTCCAATCAGTGCCGAAAGAGCAATGAATTACGGATTTACTGGTCCAAACCTAAGAGCTGCAGGTGTAGATTATGACATTAGAAAAATGCAACCTTACAGTTCTTATGAAGATTTTGAATTTGATATTCCGGTAGGAAAATCAGGAGATACATACGATCGTTTCTGTGTGCGAAATGCAGAAGTTTGGGAGAGTTTAAAAATCATCAGACAAGCCTTAGACAAAATGCCAGAAGGACCGTTCCATGCTGACGTGCCTGATTATTATCTTCCGCCAAAAGAAGATGTTTACAATACCATGGAAGGTTTGATTTATCATTTCAAAATTGTTATGGGCGAAATACCTGTACCAGTTACTGAAGTGTATCACCCAGTAGAAGGCGGTAATGGAGAACTCGGGTTCTATTTAATCACCGATGGAAGTCGAACACCATTTAGATTGCATTTTAGAAGACCTTGCTTTATTTACTATCAAGCCTATAACGAAATGGTAAAAGGAGCGATGCTTTCTGATGCAATTGCCACACTTTCTAGCATGAATGTAATTGCAGGAGAATTAGACGCTTAAAGATAAATGATTCAGAAATTAAGATTTAGATAAAAATATTGATTTAAGACATAAAACTTTTAGGTTTTGGGAAATTAGGAACGGTGCTTTATCTCGGTAAACTCAGTCAAGACCTAAAACTTAAATCTAAAATTACAGGATGGAAAAAGTAAATATCAAACAAGAAATAAACATTACTGAGTCATTAATGAACCGCATTAATGAATTAATCAGTCATTATCCAGAGGGGAAACAAAAATCAGCACTGCTACCCGTTTTGCATGAAGTCCAAGACGCTCATGATAACTGGTTGAGCATTGAGCTGCAAGACAAAGTAGCCGAAATATTGAACATAAAACCGATTGAAGTGTACGAAGTGGCTAGCTTTTATACCATGTTTAACAGAAGACCAATCGGTAAATATATGTTTGAGTTTTGTCAAACTTCTCCATGTTGTTTAAATGGCGTTGAAAACCTGATGGACTATACCTGCGAAAAACTAGGAGTTAAAATAGGCGAGCCTACCGCTGATGGAATGTTTGAAGTGCGAGGTGTAGAATGTTTAGGAGCGTGTGGTTATGCCCCAATGATGCAATTGGGCGATTTTTATCAAGAGCATCTCACCAAAGAAAAAATAGACCAATTAATTGACGATTGCCGAGATAACAAAGTAGTATTACACGATAAATAATAATGACAAACAATCATTTAACTTATTTCAAAGTCGAAAATTTCAAGAAATTTGATTCTCTTGAAGTAAAAGATATTGGGCAATTTAATTTGATTGTGGGAAATAATAATGTTGGGAAAACTTGTTTTTTAGAGGCTTTGTTGTTTGATGAAGATGAAAGTCAGCTTTTAAACAACTTTTATATTGGTTTAACAAAGAGAGGTTTAAAATTTCAAATTCAGGAAGTAACTGTAAAAACTGGTAATACAGCAAAAACGGAAACTATTTATCCAAAAGAAAACTATTTTAATCTTTTTTTAAATAAAAGTACAGATGAAAATTTAGTATTCAGATATACATCTAAAGAAAATAAATCCGAAATAAAAATAAACGTAACTTCAGAAAATAAAATTTTGAATGCAGTTAATCCAGTAATTGGACTAGATATAAGCATGCAAAGTGAAGATGATAAAAAAATTAAATATCTTTTTGATACAAAAAAAATAACATTCGATGATTTTAAAAAGCAATTTATTGATATAAATAAATCAAATGCATCTATCTCCTCGTCTTGGATTTATGGTTATAATTTGGATATTTTAAATTTTCCATTAGTGAGTTTTAATGACACTCCTCTTGATGAAGAATCAAGGAGTATGTACGAAATTTTAAAAACGAAGAGAGAAAAACAAATTTTAATTGATGCATTAAAAGTTGTGCATCCTAATATTGTTGACATTGAATTAAGGGAAAACTTTGAAGATTTAAAAGCAGTATTTTTAATTAGTTTTGAAGATAAAGATGAATTTGTTCCTTTGAATTTTCTAGGAGATGGTTTCAAAAGAATATTTTATATCGTGTTGAAAGCTTTATCATTAAAAGGGAAGAGAATATTAATTGATGAATTTGAAATAGGTATTCATTACAGCAAAATGAAAGATTTTTGGATAAATATTTTAAAAGTTTGCAAAGAACTTGATGTTCAATTATTTGCAACAACACATAGCGAAGAATGTACACAAGCTTTTGTTTCGGCTAGTAATTCATTAGAAAATACAGACGATATTCGGTTAATCAAACTAGAAGAAAGTACAAACAAAGAGAAAATTTATGCCTCAACGTTTACCTACAATCAAATTATTGCAGGATTAGATTCTAATGTGGAATTAAGAGGATAAATGAAGCAGTATGGTTCAAATAAAATATTTGTAGAAGGAAAAAGCGATAAGCTATTTATTGATTTTTTGCTGAAATCTTTTTTTGATATTGAAGATGCTGATGTAGTGATTGATACAAAAGGAAAAGACAAATTAATTGACCAACCTTTACTTTATGACGCCAGACGAATAGATGAAAAAGCCAAAAATATTATAATATTTGACACCGATTCATCAAAAATAGGAGGAGGAAGAACACAAAGGATTCAAGATTTAAGAGAAATTGAAGAAAAAATAAATACGATTTTTGAAATATATTTGTTGCCTTTTAATGATGAAACAGAAGGGATTTTAGAAGATTTATTAAAAGACTGTATCAAAACAGATTTTAGTTTTTTTGATACATGTTGGAATAATATGATTGACTGCATTAGACAGTCAAATTATGAAAAATTAAATATACCAGCACAAAAAGGTTTTTTATATTCAAAAATAGATTTGTTTAAAAACTATAGAAGTACGAGTTGGGATTACAAAGGTTTTCCAGTGTATGATTATTCAGATACTAACATTTGGACGATTAAGCCGGAAGAGAACATAAATTTAAAAAAGTTGTTAGATTTTATAAAAGATAATCTATTTAATGATTAGATAAATATGTCACAAAAAATATTATTAGAGAAAATTAACGTTCCGGGAATTAAAACTTACGAGGTATACCGTCGCGAGGGTGGTTATGCTTCTGTTGAAAAAGCACTTAAAACGCTTACTCCAGATGAAGTGGTAGAAGAAGTAAAAACCTCAGGCTTGAGAGGACGCGGTGGTGCTGGATTTCCCACCGGAATGAAGTGGAGTTTTATTGATAAAAAATCAGGAAACCCTCGTCATTTGGTTTGCAATGCCGACGAATCAGAACCAGGAACTTTCAAAGACAGGTACTTGATGGAATTCATTCCGCATTTGTTGATTGAAGGAATGATTACTTCGAGTTACGCTCTTGGAGCCAACCTTTCATACATCTACATCCGTGGCGAGTACATGTGGGTTTACAAAATATTGGAACGTGCCATTGCAGAAGCAAAAGCTGCCGGATGGTTAGGGAAAAACATTTTAGGTACAGGTTACGATTTAGAATTGTATGTTCAAATAGGTGGTGGTGCCTACATTTGTGGTGAAGAAACCGCTTTGATTGAATCATTAGAAGGAAAAAGAGGAAACCCTCGAATCAAACCACCATTTCCCGCAGTATCTGGTTTATGGGCAAATCCAACTGTGGTAAATAATGTAGAAACCATTGCAGCAGTGCCGTGGATTGTAAATAATTCAGGAGCTGATTATGCTAAAATAGGAATTGGGCGTTCTACAGGAACCAAACTAATTTCAGCTTCAGGTCATGTTAAAAACCAAGGTGTTTACGAAATTGAATTGGGTTTAAGCGTGGATGAATTTATGAATTCTGATGAATATCTTGGCGGAATGATCGACAGTCGTCCGTTAAAAGCATTTGTTCCCGGAGGTTCATCTGTACCTATTTTACCAGCAAATTTAATATTCAAAACCGCAAACGGCGAAGACAGATTAATGACATACGAATCACTATCCGACGGAGGCTTTGCAACGGGTTCGATGTTAGGTTCAGGAGGATTTATCGTTTATAATGATACCGCATGTATCGTAAGAAATACATGGAATTTTTCAAGATTTTACCACCACGAAAGTTGTGGTCAATGTTCGCCTTGCCGTGAAGGAACGGGTTGGTTGGAAAAAGTCTTGTGGCGAATTGAAAACGGTCAGGGCCGAGAAGAAGATATTGACTTGTTGTGGAGCATTCAATCTAGAATTGAAGGAAACACGATTTGTCCGTTAGGAGATGCAGCGGCTTGGCCAGTTGCAGCAGCCATCAGACATTTTAGAGATGAATTTGAATTTCACATCCGTTTCCCAGAAAAAATCAAAAATAGAGAACATTTTGTGAATGAGCCTTTTGAGAAAGTGAGACATTTGGTATCTAAAATAGAAGCTTAATTTTTAAAATCATTATACCTTCATTGGAAAAAATAAAAAACATAGAGATTAGTAACTTTAAATCCATCAAACATTTAAAAATTGAAGGATGTAATAAAATCAATGTGTTTATTGGTCAACCCAATGCTGGAAAAAGTAATATTTTAGAGGCTTTGGGACTTTATGGAATGACGGTTAGTAACAAACCTAATCTCAACGATTTTGTCAGGTTTAGGAATGCTTCCGAATTGTTTTTTGAAGGAAATATTACAGATAAAATAGAAATCGAAATTAATAAATCACTGCTAACTTTAATTGAAAAAGATTATTCAAATGAAAGCGACTTTGATCCTAACGATTACATAAATTTTTCTGCTAGCAATGATTTAAAAGTTAAAAGAGAAATTTATAAATCAGAAAGCAATGGAGTTAAATCAGTCAAAAAGTACCAATTTAGAGATGTAGAATTTGAAGTTCAGAATAACCAAAAGAATTTGGATTTTCCATTAGGAAAGAATTTGGCACAAGTAATCATTTCTAATCCAAAAATTAGAAATAGAGTTAATGAATTATTCAGGGAAAACGATTTAAAACTATTGATTGACAAGGGTAATAATGAATTGAAAATTTTCAAAGAATACCAAGATGGAGTTGTTTTTATTCTTTCTTATGAATTGATTGCAGATACTTTACAGAGATTAATTTTTTACAAAGCGGCAATTATGAGTAATGAAAAATCCATATTGCTGTTTGAAGAACCAGAAGCACACTGTTTTGAACCTTATATTTTAGAATTCACGAATGATGTTAAATATGATAAAAATGACAATCAATTTTTTATTGTTACACATAGTGATTTTATTATACAGGAATTTTTAAGAGACGAGGAAAGCAAACAGAACACCAACATTTATTTGGTCAATAATGTTGATGGGGAGACGAAAGTGAAGTTTTTGGACAAAAAAAAGAATGATGATGTTTATGAATATGGGATGAATGCTTTTTTTAATTTTGAATCCCTATGGGAAAACAATTAGTATGAGTCTCGTAGGTGTAGAATGTAATGCAGACAGATATTTTTTCGGAAGATTATTAAACAATAAAAAACTCATCCGAAAAGAGCGAAATGATATTGAAGTTATAAAAGGAGTTTGTGTAAGAAGTAAAGGACATTTTAGTATCGGAATTATCGATGTTGATAAAGACAAGAAAATTCCAAATGATTTTACCGGAATTTATCGAGATGCGAACACCCACATCTTCAAGCACAATCAAAACTGTCAGTTTTTGATATTAATTGGACCACGACAATTCGAACATTGGATAAATGAATATTTAAGATTAAAAAATAGTTCTGTATTAGATTTTGGTTTTAGTACTTTTGACGATTTTATGCAAAATTCTAAAACTATAAGTCCAGAAAAAGAAGAAAAATTTAAAAATGTAATGAATTTTGTTTTCGAAAATTTAAGTGAAAATGAAAATCATATTTTAAAATTAAAAAGACAATTAGAATATATATTAGACAAGAAATATCAATTTAATATTGATGAATTTCAAAACATATAAATTAAAATGAAAGTAACAATAGACGGTCAAAGTATAGAAGTAGCGCCAGGAACCACTATCCTGCAAGCTGCTCGAATGATTGGAGGAGATTCTGTTCCGCCAGCGATGTGTTATTACTCAAAATTAAAAGGTAGCGGCGGAAAATGCCGTTGCTGCTTAGTAGAAGTAGCAAAAGGCAGTGACGCTGACCCGCGACCGATGCCAAAATTAATGGCTTCGTGCGTTACGGGTTGTCAAGACGGAATGGAGGTAAACAGTACGGCTTCTCAGCGCGTTCAAGATGCACGAAAGTCAGTAACCGAGTTTTTATTAATCAATCACCCCTTGGATTGCCCTGTGTGTGACCAAGCAGGCGAATGCGATTTACAAAATTTAAGTTTCAAACACGGAAAATCGCAAACACGATATATCGAAAAAAAGCGTACGTTTGAGCCCGAAGATATCGGCCCGAATATTCAACTGCACATGAATCGTTGTATTTTGTGTTACCGTTGCGTGATGGTGGCTGATCAACTAACCGATGAACGAGTTCATGGCGTGGTAGATAGAGGAGATCACTCGAATATTTCGACCTGTATTTCTAAAGCCATAACGAATGAATTTTCGGGAAATATGATAGACGTTTGTCCTGTGGGTGCATTGACCGACAAGACCTTCAGATTCAAATCGAGAGTGTGGTTTAACAAGCCTTTTGACGCTCACCGCGAATGTACAACGCCCGGATGTTGCGGAAAAACAACCGTTTGGATGTTCGGAAATGAAATTCAACGCGTTACTGGAAGAAAAAACGTGTACCATGAAGTAGATGAGTTCATTTGCAATACTTGTCGATTTGAGAAAAAGAATGTGTCAGATTGGATTATCGAAGGACCACGAAAATTTGAAAAATTCTCTGTTATTAATCAAAATAATTATACTCGAGAGCTGAAGCCTGTGGAAATAAATACCGAAGAAAGCATCCTAAAGGGAAGGAAGCAAGACCGAAAAAAAATCAGTATGTCGGATATTCCATTGATTGAAAAATAAAAAATAAGTAAGTAGAATGGACAGTACACTAATTTTAGAAAAAGGAATTTTTATCACGATTGTTTTTGCAATAACAATGCTTATGGCAATGTATTCCACATTAGCAGAGCGTAAAATTGCAGCATGGTTGCAAGATAGAATCGGACCCAACAGAGCCGGAAAAGGAGGTTTACTTCAACCTGTGGCAGATGGTTTAAAATTGTTTTCAAAAGAAGAGTTTTTACCCGATACTCCCAACAAATTTTTATTTATAGTAGGTCCTGCCGTATCTATGTGTGTGGCCTTAATGACTTCTGCTGTAATTCCATGGGGCGATAAGCTAACTATGTTTGGACGTGACGTGGTTTTACAGGCTACAGATATTGATGTGGCAATGTTATACATATTTGGTGTCCTATCAGTAGGTGTTTACGGAATCATGATTGGTGGTTGGGCTTCTAATAATAAATTCTCTTTGATGAGTGCCATGAGGGCTGCCTCACAGATGATTTCTTATGAAGTGGCTATGGGTTTATCGATAATTGCTTTGATTATGATGACGGGCACCTTGAGTTTGAAAGAAATTGCTGCTCAGCAAGCGGGCATGAACTGGAATATTTTTTACCAACCCGTAGGATTTATTATTTTCTTGATTTGTTCTTTTGCCGAAACAAACCGCACACCCTTTGACTTGGCTGAATGTGAGGCGGAATTAATTGGAGGTTATCATACAGAATATTCGTCGATGCGAATGGGATTTTACTTATTTGCTGAGTATGCTGCGATGTTTATTTCTTCAACTATTTTAGCGGTATTGTATTTAGGAGCTTACAATTATCCCGGAATGGCATGGGCTGTTGAAAATTGGGGTATGAATATTGCAAATGTGTTAGGAATTATTGTTTTATTTGCAAAAATTTGTTTGTTCATCTTTTTCTTTATGTGGATTCGATGGACCATACCAAGATTTAGATACGATCAGTTAATGCGTTTGGGTTGGTCTATGCTGATTCCGTTAGCGATAGCTAATATTGTAATCACTGGAATTGTGATTTTATTGTTTGACAAATAGGCCTCCCCTTACCTCCCGATAAATAACGGGACAAGCTCTCCGAAGAAGGGGAGCTAGGAAAGGAATTATATAAAATATTAAGTTTCGATGAACTGGTCGCAAATTGTGACCACCCTGATAAAATAAATTTGAGTTGCCAAACTGGTTCCTCAAAGCCGAAAGAACAAAGAAAGCGAAGAGATTGTTTTATAGCCCCGATTGCAGCGAAAATCCTTTACTTTTTTCTTTTAAAAAAGTAAAGATTGAAGCGAAAAGCGGGAATAGGGATTGCAAACACAAAACACCGATTCGCTCTAAAAAAAGTAAAATAAATACGATATGTCTATACAAGCAATGTCATTGTCGGGAAGCAAAAAAGAGGTTTCGAACAAAAAGATGACTTTTTGGGAAAGCCTCTATCTCGTAGCAATTGTGAAAGGTTTATTTATTACAATAAGCCATTTATTTAAAAGAAAAGTAACCATCAAGTATCCTGAACAGGTACGAACGCGAAGCGATGTGTATCGGGGACAACACATGTTGATGCGGGATGATGAAGGCCGTGAACGTTGTACAGCCTGTGGATTATGTGCTTTATCATGTCCGGCAGAGGCTATTACGATGAAAGCTGAGGAGCGAAAGCCAGAGGAAATGCATTTGTACCGTGAAGAAAAATATGCTTCAATTTATGAAATCAACATGTTGCGTTGTATTTTTTGCGGATTGTGCGAAGAAGCTTGCCCAAAAGAAGCCATCTACTTGACAACTTCAAAGGTTTTGGTTCCGGCGAGCTACGATAGAGAAGACTTTATTTTTGGAAAAGATAAATTGGTTATGCCTCTTGAAGCTGCCATTGCCAACGGTAAATTAAAAAACGCAAACTAATGTCGACAGTACTTATTATTTTTTACGTTTTATCAGCAATCACCTTATCTACAGCATTTATGACTATATTTAGTCGGAATCCTGTACACAGTGCGATTTACTTGGTAATATGCTTTTTTTCAATTGCGGGACACTATTTATTGTTTAATGCTCAATTTTTAGCCCTTGTTCATATAATAGTTTATTCAGGAGCGATTATGATTCTGCTTCTTTTTACACTGATGTTGATGAACTTGAATAAAGAAGATGAAGTACATAAACCTAGAATTACAAGACTTGGTGCCGTGATTTCTGTTTTTATTACCTGCGGAATTTTACTTTCAATCTTTTTACAATCTAAACCGATTGTGGGAGAATACTTTTCTACAGGCGAAGATTATCAATCAATAAAGGTTTTAGGTCAAGTATTGCTTGATCAAGAAAATGGATTTATGGTACCTTTTGAATTTGTATCAATTTTATTACTTGTAGCGATGATTGGTTCTGTATTATTGTCTAAAAAAGAAAATTCAGCTAAATAATTATGAATAACATTTTAAACCAAATAGGTATTGAAAATTACATTTTTCTCTCGGTAATCCTTTTTTGCATTGGAGTATTTGGAGTATTGTATCGGCGAAATGCCATTATTGTTTTTATGTCGATAGAAATCATGCTGAATGCTGTTAATTTATTATTTGTGGCTTTTTCAACGTATCACCAAGATGCACAAGGACAAGTTTTTGTGTTTTTCTCGATGGCCGTTGCAGCAGCAGAAGTTGCCGTAGGATTAGCTATTCTAGTAGCTATTTTTAGAAACCTCGGATCTATTGACGTAGCTAATTTAAAAAACTTAAAAGGATAATTTTCAATGGATACTACTCTAGCATTAGTTCTACTATTAGCGCCACTTTTTGGGTTTTTGGTAAACATATTTTTTGGAAAAAGGGTTGGCAAAACCATATCTGGAACGATAGGTACACTTGCCGTACTGGTTTCTTTTGCCATTACCCTATCTTTCTTTTTGCAAATCACAACAACAAACGAAGCTGTTAAAGTAAGCCTTTTTGATTGGATAGCAATTAGTAATTTCAAGGTTGACTTTGGTTTTTTACTTGACCAACTTTCGATATTATGGTTGCTTTTTGTTACTGGAATTGGGTCCTTAATTCACCTCTACTCTATCAGTTACATGCACGACGACGAAAATATGCACAAGTTTTTTGGCTATTTGAATCTCTTTGTGTTTTTTATGATGACTTTAGTGATGGGTAGTAACCTCCTTATCATGTTTATCGGATGGGAAGGAGTAGGATTATGTTCTTACCTTTTAATCGGATTTTGGTATAAAAATCAAGCGTATAACGATGCTGCCAAGAAAGCCTTTATCATGAACCGAATTGGAGATTTGGGACTATTGTTAGGCATTTTTATTGTGGGTTTGCTCTTTAACACGATTGACTTTGCCGAACTAAAATCAATTGTAGCCCGAGGCGGTTTTGAACAAAACATTACGTTAATTGGTATTGCCGCACTAGCCCTTTTTATTGGAGCATCCGGAAAATCAGCACAAATACCGTTATACACTTGGCTACCCGATGCAATGGCTGGCCCGACACCTGTTTCGGCATTGATTCACGCCGCAACCATGGTAACCGCTGGTATTTTCATGATTACTCGACTTCATTTCGTATTTGATTTGGCACCTGTAGTACAAAATGCCATTGCAATTATCGGAGCGATTACGGCTCTAGTGGCTGCTACAATTGCTTTAGTACAAACAGATATCAAAAAAGTTTTGGCCTACTCGACCGTTTCTCAATTGGGTTTAATGTTTTTGGCTTTAGGTCTTGGTGCTTACGAAATTGCCGTTTTCCACGTAATTACACATGCATTTTTTAAAGCTTGCTTGTTCTTAGGTTCAGGTTCTGTGATTCATGCCCTTCATGAGCAAGACATGAGAAAAATGGGTGGTTTAAGAAAAGCTATGCCAATTACTTTTATCACAATGTTAATTTCGAGCTTAGCAATTTCAGGTATTTTTCCACTTGCAGGATTTTGGTCAAAAGACGAAATTTTAATGACTGCTTTTCATGAAAGTCCTGCTTTATGGGTCATCGGTTCGTTAGCCTCTATATTCACGGCATTTTATATGTTTAGATTGATGTTCCTCACATTCTTCAATGATTTTAGAGGAACAGAAACACAAAAAAGTCATTTACATGAAAGTCCAGCCTTGATCACGATACCATTGATTGTTCTTGCTATTTTAGCTGCCATTGGCGGACTAATCAGTTTGCCAGGAAACAGTTGGTTAAATCATTATTTAATGCCGTTTTTTGCAAATCAAGATCACGCAGCACATATTTTAGGCCCAACCGAATATATGCTTATGGCAATCGCTACAGTGGGAGCCTTACTTGGAATTGGTGTTGCATACAGCAAATATTACAAGAAAAACCAAGTACCTGGAGACGACACTACCTTTGATGGCCTAAGCAAAGTACTTTATGATAAATACTACGTGGATGAATTTTATACCACTGTTTTTGTAAAACCAATCAATGCGTTATCTAACTTTTTCAGAGATTACCTAGAAATAGGGATTTCAGCCTTAATTTTTGGATTCGGAAAAGTGGCAAACGAACTGAGTTTTCAAGGTAAAAAAATACACAACGGTAGCATCGGATTTTATGTATTTATTTTTGTAATCGGGTTTTGTGCAATCATCTCCTACTTATTTATAGTTCAATAAACTTAGCATGATGGATATATCTTTCTTATTAATTATACTCTTAGTTGGTGCATTCGCAACATTTTTTGCAGGAGATAAACTAGCCTCCAAGGTTGCTTTTACTTTCGGTTTGATTTCTTTGGGCTTTACACTTTATATGTTGAGTCTGTTTAATCTTGGACAAAATATTGATTTTTCTACTGCATGGATTACAAAACCAGCCATTTCTTTTTCATTGAAAGCGGATGGTTTAGCCCTAGCAATGCTTTTATTAAATGGTATTTTGACCCCACTGATTATTATTTCTTCTTTTGGAAATGAATTCAAAAATGCTAAAAACTTCTACGCTCTCGTACTGTTTATGTCTTTTGCCATGGCTGGAACATTCCTAGCGTCAGATGGACTTTTATACTATATTTTTTGGGAATTAGCCTTAATTCCGATTTACTTTATCGCATTAATTTGGGGTAACGGAGATGCCGAAGAACGTAAAAAAGCGGTAGTTAAATTTTTTATTTATACACTTGCAGGTTCTTTATTTATGCTAACTGCTTTTATATATCTTTATGGGAAAGCAGGAAGTTTCCAACTCGAAGCTTTGTATAACCTAGACCTTTCGGCAAACGAACAATTGTGGGTTTTCCTCGCATTCTTTTTAGCTTATGCCATCAAAATTCCTTTAATTCCGTTCCATACTTGGCAAGCTTCCGTATATCAAAAAGCACCAACTGTAGGCACAATGCTTTTATCAGGAATTATGCTGAAAATGGGATTATACAGTGTTATTCGTTGGCAATTACCAATAGCTCCAACGGCTGCCAAAGAATATATGGATGTTTTTATCGCATTAGGTTTAGCAGGTGTCATTTACGGCTCTATCGTTGCCTTACGCCAAAAGGATATCAAAAAATTATTGGCTTATTCCTCATTAGCTCACGTTGGTTTAATTGCAGCAGGAACGTATGCTTTAAATATTGACGGACTTCGTGGAGCAGTTTTACAAATGATGGCACATGGTTTTGTGGTAGTAGGTTTGTTTTTTGCAGCTGAAATTATTTTCAGAAGATTCGAAACACGCAACATTGCCGAAATGGGAGGCATCCGAACACAAGCTCCGGGCTTTGCCTCTATGTTTATGATTTTAGTTTTCGCATCGGTTTCTCTTCCTTCAACGTTTAATTTTATTGGAGAATTTACAGTACTGTATGCCTTATTTCAAATTGACATTTGGTTTGCCATTCTTGGTGGACTAACCATCATTTTGGGAGCGTATTATATGTTGAAATTATACCAGCACTCCATGTTAGGCGAAACAAACACCAAGATTTTTAAAGACATAACGTTTAGCGAAGGATTTGTCATGGTAACCATAATTGGTGTTATTATGTTCTTCGGCTTGTACCCAAAACCGTTAACCGATTTAATCACGCCCAGTTTAGAAGCTATTGTTTCAAAAATAAATCGTTAAACCTCAACTATAAAAATGACAACATTAATAGCAATTACAGCATTAGGGGTTTTATGCCTGATATTTGAAATTTTCAATTTACGAAAAGCAATCGTACCCATAACCATTATTGGACTACTAGCTACATTGGTTTTTACCATAGCTGAATACGGCACAGAAGCAAGCTATTACAACAACATGATTGTAACCAATAACTTTTCAGTTACCTTTTCGAGTTTGTTTATTATATTGACCACATTTATTGTAGCAATGAGTCCGAACTTTTACAGCAATCATGCCACTAAAATATCAGATTACGTAGCCATTAAAATATTTATACTCTCAGGAGCCATAGCCATGATTTCTTTTGGAAATTTAGCCATGTACTTCTTAGGTTTAGAAATTCTGTCCATCGGATTATACATCATGTGTGCTAGCGATCGATTGAGTTTACGCAGTAATGAGGCAGGAATGAAATACTTCTTGATGGGTGCTTTTGCCTCAGGAATTATTTTATTTGGAATTTGCCTCGTGTACGGCGCCATGGGAAGTTTTGACGTCGCAGAAATTGCCTCCTTATCCCGTTCAGCCGAATTACCTTCATGGTTTTTTATTGGCGTGATCATGATTACCATCGGAATGTTATTTAAAATAGCAGCTGTTCCATTCCATTTTTGGGCTCCAGATGTGTACGAAGGTGCTCCAGCTCTAACTACAGCAACGATGAGTACGCTTGCAAAAGTGGTAGCCATGGCCACACTTTATAAACTATTAGTGGTGCTAAACGCCGAAATTTCTTTTGCATTCGAAACCGTCATTGTTATCCTCTCCATTGCATCCATGACCGTAGGTAACATTATGGCTTTGCGCCAAAATAATGTAAAACGCATGTTGGCTTTCTCTGGAATTTCACACGCTGGATTTATGTTAATGACTTTACTATCATTAAGTACCGCAGCCGGCACACTCCTATATTACACTTCGGCTTATGCACTTTCAGGAATTGCAGCTTTTGCAGTTATATTGTACGTATGCCGTGCAAAGGAAAATGAAGATATAGTAAACTTTCATGGTTTGAGTAAAACTAACCCGCTTTTGGCAGCCATTTTAACGGGCTCATTATTATCCATGGGCGGAATTCCAATATTTGCAGGATTTTTTGGAAAATTATTTTTGTTCGACCAAACAATCGAATCAGGCTATTTATTCTTAGTAATCATTGCCGTAATCAACTCCATCATCAGCATAGGATACTACTTTAAACTCATCATCGCTATGTATGCTAAAGAGTCCAACGAAGAACGAACAGGAACACCCATTCTTTATTACGCCGTGGCGATCATCGCAATAGCGTTAAACATTGCTATCGGATTTTTCCCATCGCTTATTCTGGATTTATTGTAAACGTTTCAGAAAAATAGACAAAAAGCCATTCGAAAGAGTGGCTTTTTTTTTTTTTACAAAATCAATCAAACTTATACCGAAAATACTCCCTCACCTGAGTTTAGCACTACTTGCTACCTCCTACTTTTCAAGCCTTCTACAAAATAAAAAATTTATTTCGTAAACGACTTTCAAAATAAAAGGATAAAATACTTCAAATCAATTTACTGTAATTTAACGCGTTACTTTTAGAGCATTCCAACAAGTAAGTACGGATTGTTTTTTAGGTTTGAAATTGGTTTTACATTTGAAATTGTATCTTTGCCGAAACAACAACACAATGAAAAACACACTTATAGCGCCATCGGTTTTGGCAGCGGATTTTGGTAATTTACAACGCGATATTGAAATGATCAATGCTAGTGAGGCCGATTGGTTTCATATAGACATCATGGATGGGGTTTTTGTACCCAATATTTCTTACGGAATGCCTGTTCTCGAGGCAATCAATAAACATGCAAAAAAAACGATTGATGTACATTTAATGATTGTAGACCCTGACCGCTATTTCAAGACTTTTGCTGAGTTGGGCACCAATATCCTAAGTGTACATTTTGAGGCTTGTACGCATTTACATCGGACTTTGCAGGCCATAAAAGCCGAGGGAATGAAAGCGGGTGTGGCCATTAATCCGCATACTAGCGTAAGCGTGCTGGAAGACGTGATTCAAGATATTGATTTAGTGTGCGTTATGAGTGTTAATCCTGGTTTTGGCGGACAATCGTTTATTGAGAATACATACAAAAAAGTGGCGCAACTCAAAGAAATGATTACAAGAAATGGCGCTTCAACCATGATTGAGGTGGATGGCGGCGTGACCGATAAAAATGCCAAACAGTTACAAGAAGCAGGTGCTGACGTTTTAGTGGCAGGAAGTTTTGTGTTTAAAGCAAAAAATCCAACGCAGACGATAAAAGATTTGAAACAACTTTTGGCGTAAAAAATTCTAAGTAAAAATAAAAACTAATTAGAATAGTTTATCATTCGTTTTACATGCATAAATAATTCGGGATAAATTCGGTTGAAATCTTGAGGCGTTTCAAAGAAATGTTCTAGTAAAACAGCCAAAAATTCAAATTCGTTCCGAAAGGCATAATCTCGGAAATATTGGTCGGTGATCATTTTTTGCCTAAAAGAAGGGTTTTCGAGATACGTTAAAATAGCGTTGTATTCGTCAATAAAAATCACATCGCTGGAATATTGTCTTTTTTTTGCGCCAAAATGTAAAGCGTGGGTAAATTCGTGTAAACCCAAATTGATGTTGTTATTCGTGATTTGATGACCGGACAAAAAATCATTCCACGAGAAGACAACTGCTTTCAATTTTGGGTTGAATTCGCCTTTGTGATAATCATTGTTTACCGTTGAAAAGTAGATGTTGGGATAGATAATAATTTTGTCGAAAGTGGTTGTCAAATATTGCCGCATCCCGAAGGACAGCATAACATACGTTCCGCCGACAAGCATTTGAACCTCATCATTATCCACCGAAATTTCGTTACCAATAAACTGATACCGATTTAAAAAAATGCTTACTCGGTGTTCAAAATACTTTTTTCGTTTTTCGGTAAGTCGGCTATAAAAGTTAAATTCCTTGCGTAAAATGGCTTTTTGACCAGCAGATAGTTTTTTGGGAAAAGGATAATAGTGAACGTAAATGGGTTTTTTGAAAAATAAAATATGGAGTGGTTCGGCAACCAGTTTAAATAGAATTAAAACACTCAATACCAAAAAGATAAGTGCCAAAAAACCTGCTACAAGTTGTAAATTATTCAAAGGAAAGATTTTTCATTAAAAAAAGGGACAAACCGTCCCTTTTTAATTTGTGACCCCGACAGTATCACGATTAAAAAATAATATACTCATAATCAGTTATTTATAAATTATTTGGTAAACTTTAGGCAAACTTTTAGCTATTTCAACCTAAAAACTGTTTTCTTTAAAAAACGTAGTTTTTTACACTTACCCCAAAATGAATTTTAAGCCAAAAAAAAGGAAACTTGGAAACTTTAATCGAAAAGCCTTGCTATCACTCATTTTATTAGTTTCTTTTTAGGTTTTTAGCTGTTTCTTTTTCTCCTTTTGTTTCTTTTTTTTTGGAAACTTTTACAAATATATAGAAGAAAAAGAAGAAAAAGAGTACAAAAGCGTAGAATAAATAGACTAATGAGCCTTTAAAAATGTAAAAATCGTTCTTTAAAAACTATAATTTAAAAATAATCCTCTATTTTATAAGGTAAACGATAGAAAAAAAAGATGTTTAAAGGGAATTAATCATCATTTTTTGCGAAAAAAGTCGTATTTCTTGTCGAATTCCCGTTCTAAAGAGTGATTTCTCAAGACAATTTTTATCTTTTTTGCTCAAAATTTCATTCGTGTTGGCTAAAAAATAGAGATTTGAATATTTACCGCATCAATTTTTCTCTCTTTTACTCAATTCTTCATTTTCTATAGTTCCCTTTTTTATATATTTACACACTATCATAAAAAACATTCTTTTTACAGAAAAAGTTCAAAAATAAAAAGTAGATTTAAACTAGTTATGATTCAAGTTAAATGACTGATAACCGAAACCAAAACCCAGAACAAATTGCTCGTGATAAAATTGATAAAATGCTTGAATTGGCAGGCTGGATTGTTCAGTCTAAAGACAAAGTAAATTTATCAGCTGATATTGGTATTGCACTTCGTGAAACTAATACCGAATCCGGTTCTGCCGATTATATACTTTTTGTTAATTCAAAAGCGGTCGGAGTTATTGAGGCTAAAGCTGAAGATCTTGGTTATAAATTATTACAAGTAGAAGAACAATCTGCTAGATATTCAACTGATGCCATAAAAATTGGAAAATATACTTTAGACAACGTAAAACCATTTGTTTACGAAAGTACCGGAACACTTACGAGATTTACAGATTATAGAGATCCAAAGCCCAGAGGTAGAAATGTGTTTTGGTTTCATAAACCTGAAACATTGGCTGAATGGATTAAAAAAGGAAAATCTTTAAGAGAAAGTCTCTTATCAATGCCATCGCTAGACCCAACAGGTCTTCGTCCTGCACAGATTAAAGCAGTTGAAAATTTAGAACATTCTTTTAAAAAGAATAGGCCTAAAGCCTTAATACAAATGGCAACAGGTGCTGGTAAAACATTCACAGCAGCTACTTTTGTATATCGCTTACTAAAACATGTTGATGCTAAAAGAATATTATTTGTAGTAGATACAAAAAACTTAGGTGAACAGGCTGAACAAGAATTCATGACTTTTCAACCCAATGATGATAACCGTAAATTCACGGAACTTTATAATGTCCAACGACTAAACTCAAGCTACATTGCTTCAGATAGTCAAGTATGTATTTCAACTATTCAACGTTTGTATTCTATTTTAAAAGGAGAAGAATTAGATGAAAGTGCAGAATTGGAAAATCCAGAAGAAAATTCCTGGATGCAACAACAATTAAACAAAAAAACTGCGATTCCAGTAGATTACACTCCAAAAATTCCAATAGAACAATTTGACTTTATTGTAATTGATGAGTGTCACCGTTCTATATATAATCTTTGGAAACAAGTACTTGATTATTTTGATGCTTTCCTAATCGGATTAACAGCTACACCTGACAAAAGAACTTTTGGTTTCTTTAATGAAAATGTAGTAAGCCAATATACTTATGAAGAATCAGTAACTGATGGTGTTAATGTACCTTATGAGGTTTATACAATTGAAACAGAGATATCTCAAAATGGAGAAACCGTTAAAGCAGGTTGGTTTATTGACAGAAGAGATAAATTAACTCGTGCAAAACGTTGGCAACAAGAAGATGAAGATACAGAGTACAAACGAAATGATTTGGATAAAAAAGTAGTAAATCCTAGTCAGATTCGAAACATTATTAGAGAATATAAAAAGGCCTTAAAAACTGAAATATTTCCAAATCGTGTAGATAAAGATGGAGATTATGAAGTGCCTAAAACGTTAGTGTTTGCTAAAACAGATAGTCATGCAGATGATATTATAAAAATAATCCGAGAGGAGTTTGATGAAGGAAACGACTTCTGTAAAAAAGTAACTTACAAAGCAGAGGAAGATTCTAAATCGGTCTTGAACCGTTTTCGTAATTCCTATTATCCTCGTATTGCAGTAACGGTAGATATGATTGCTACAGGTACCGATGTAAAACCTTTAGAAGTGTTACTTTTCATGCGTGATGTAAAGAGTATCAACTACTTTGAACAAATGAAAGGTAGAGGAACTAGAACCATTACAAATGATTCTCTTCAAAAAGTTTCTCGTACTGCTAAAAGCAAAACACACTTTGTGATTGTCGATGCTATTGGCGCAACCAAATCTAAAAAAACCGACAGCAGACCTCTTGAAAGACAACCAACAGTACCTATGAAAGATTTATTAGGTGCTGTTACAATGGGTGTTGCAGACGAAGATTTATACTTATCATTGGCAAATCGATTGATTCGATTGGAAAAACAAATCACCGAAAAAGAAAAGGAAAAAGTATTAGAATACGCTGGAGGTAAAAGCTTAAAACAAATTACTAAAGAATTAATTACAGCTTATGACCAGGATGAAATTGACAGTTTGGCACAAGTTGAAATAGACAAAATTCCAAGACAAGATTTAACACCCGCTCTAGTTGAAGAAGCTAAAAAAACAGCTCAAGAACAATTAATTGCAGCTGCTGCTAAAACGTTTAATGGTGAACTAAATAATTACTTAGACAATGTCCGTCGAGAACACGAACAAATTATTGATAGTGTAAATATTGACACAGTTACCAAATCAGAATGGGATACAACATCAGTAGACAAAGCATCAGCAATAGTAAAAGATTTTAGTGCATATTTAGAACGACACAAAGACGAAATTAAAGCACTAAGTATTTTCTATAACCAACCTTATAATCGTAGAGAAATTACTTTTAAAATGATTAAAGATGTGTTTGATAAGTTGGTTTTAGATAAACCTGGTTTAGCTCCTGATTATGTTTGGAGTGCTTTTGAAACGCTTGAAAATGTTAAAAGTGAACAACCTAAAGATGAATTAACTGCTTTGGTTTCATTAATTCGAAGAGTTTGTGGTATAGACAAAGAGCTCAAAGGATTTGATAAAACTATTGACGAAAATTTCAAAAATTGGATTTTCAAACAAAATGCCGGAAAACACAACCGTTTTACAAATGAACAAATGGAATGGTTAAGAATGATTAAAGACCACGTAGTGAGTAGCTACCACATAGAAATAGAAGATTTAGATTACACACCTTTTGATAGTTTTGGTGGTAGAGGAAAAATGTATCAATTATTTGGAGATCAAATTGATGTAATTATTAACGAACTTAATGAAGTATTAGCAGCATAATGAGAGAAGATTGGATTGAATGTTGCTTCGAAGATTTATTAGATTACGAACAACCAACAAAATATATTGTAAATAGTACCGACTATAACGATGCCTATGAAATACCTGTATTAACAGCAGGAAAATCATTTATAAAAGGATATACCAATGAAACAGAAGGTATATTCGAAAATTTACCGACTATCATTTTTGATGATTTTACGACAGCATCACAGTATGTTGATTTTAAATTCAAAGTAAAATCATCAGCAATGAAAATCTTGGTGCCTACAAGTAAATTAGTAAATATGAAATTTGCTTTTTATGCTATGCAGGTAAATCAAATAAGAAATGATACTCATAAAAGATATTGGATTTCTGTATATGCAAAAAAGAAGTTTTTATTACCTCCTTTAGTAGAACAAAAAGCAATTATTTCTAAAATTGAAGAACTATTCAGCGATTTAGACAAAGGTATTGATGACCTTAAAAAAGCTAAAGACCAATTGGTAATTTACAGGCAAGCCGTTTTGAAAAAAGCTTTTGAGGGTGAATTAACCAAAGAGTGGAGAGAGAAACAAATTAATTTACCTTCTGCTGATGAATTAATAGAGCAAACCAAAAAGGAACGTGAAAAACACTACAAACAACAATTAGAAGATTGGAAAAAAGCGGTTAAGGATTGGAAGAAAAACGGTGAGAAAGGTAAAAAATTAGCAAAACCTAAGCTGTTTAAGACTGTAATAGATTTTACAGAATTTGAATTGAAAAATATGGATGGCATAATACCTAATGAATGGCATTGGGTTAAATTAGGTAATGTTTTCCAAGTTTTTGTCGGTTCAACTCCAAGTAGAAGTAAGAAAGAATATTGGAATAATGGTACAATTAATTGGGTTAGTAGTGGAGAAGTTTCTTTCAAGTCTATTTTCCAAACCAGAGAGAAAATCACGTTTGAAGGATTAGACAATGCTTCAACTTCAGTTCATCCAGTTGGCACAGTAATGTTAGCAATGATTGGTGAAGGAAAAACTAGAGGTCAAGCAGGTATTTTAGAAATAGAAGCTTGTCACAACCAGAACACAGCTGCTATTAGAGTTTCTGAAATGGGTTTTGAACCAAAATTCTTATTTCATTATTTGTTTTTAAAATATGAAAGAAATAGACGAATTGGATCAGGTAATAATCAGAAAGCATTGAATCAAAGCAGAATAATGGAATTTGATTATCCACTATGTTCAAAAGAGGAACAACATCAAATAGTTAAAGAAATAGAATCTCGACTTTCAATTTGTGAAAAAGTTGAACAAAGCATTAATGAGAGTTTAGAAAAAGCAAAAGCGTTAAGACAAAGCATACTCAAAAAAGCTTTTGAGGGCAAATTGCTTTCTGCCGCAGAAATAGAAAGATGCAAAAAAGAAACAGATTATGAATCAGCTTCGGTTTTATTAGCAAAAATCAAAGTTGATAAAAAGAATAAATAGTATAATTAATGGCTAAACAGAAATTAAAAATAATGGTTTCTTCCTCTGTATATGGCTCAGAAGCTGATTTAGATCAAATTCATGCAATACTTAATGGTTTTGGTTATGAAGTTATTATGTCTAAAAACGGAACTATATATATTCCAATAGGTGTTTCAAATGAAGAAGCATGTTTACAAGCTGTAATAGATTGTGACTTATTTCTTGGTGTGATTTTCCCAAGATATGGTTCTGGAATCACACATAAAGAATTTTCAAAAGCAATAGAGATTGATAAACCTAGATGGTTTATTTCCCATCATTTTATTGATTATACAAGACAATTAATGAAACAATTTATGTATGACGCAAATGGTATTAGAAATGATTTTCAAATTAAATCTACTCCTGTACTTGATAATATTAAAGTTGTGGATATGTATAATGAAGCAATTCAAAATCATCTTGATTCAGATAAAAGAAGATCACATTGGGCACAACCTTTTTTTAAAACATCTGATACATTTGATTTTCTTAAAACACAGTTTGCTGATATGAACAAAAGAATTATTGAATTAGAAAAACTTAATGATATTGACGATGAGTGATGAAACACTTTTAAAAAACCTTTTAAAACAAGGTGAAAGCGAACAGCTCGAATTTTTAGAGAGTGTTCGAAAAGATAGTATTGCACGCAATCTATGTGCTTTTCTTAATGGTGATGGTGGTCGTATATTAGTTGGTGTTTCTGATAACGGAATGCCTGTTGGATTAGAAGATGCAAAACAATATATCGAAGAATTAAAAATATATTTATTAGAGGCTATTGTGCCAAGTGCTCCAGTTACTATTTCTGTTGAAAATTTAGGATTCAAACAATTAATTCTGCTTAAGGTTTGGGGTGGTTCTAAACAACCTTATATTTTTGATGGAAATATCTATTACCGTAAAGGAACAAATACACAAAAAGCAACTTCAAAAGAAATTTCAGAACTAATACATGGTCGTCAATTATCAGAACAGCATTGGGAAAGACAAATTACTCTAGGAGTTGAGCTAGAAGATTTAGACCAAAAATTGATTTTAGATACAATTATAGAATCAAGAAAAAACCATAGAAGCAATTTTGAAAACGATGATGTTTTAGGATTTTTAAGTCATTATGGTTTGTATATGAATGGTTCATTTACTAATGCTTGCGTAGTTCTTTTTGGCAAAAAACCAAGTAAGTTTATTCCACAAATACGAGTTAGATTAACCGAATATGCTGATAGTAAAACAGATAAGAGTTTAATCAGAGACGAACTTTTTGAAGGTAATATTTTTAGTATTAGAGATGGTTTAGAAAAATATGTTCATGGTCTTGGTGTTAGAAGCGTATTTTCTGAAAATCAATGGAAAAGACAAGATTTTACTTTTCCAAGAAAAGCACTGCAAGAAGGTATTATTAATGCCTTAATGCATCGCGATTACAGTAGTTTCTCTAGTAGTGTGGCTATTAGTGTGTATCCAGACCGTTTTGTAATCTCAAATAGTGGTAAACTTCCGGAGGATATAGAGATAAAAGATTTGAAAAAGAATCATAGCTCACATCCTGTAAATCCGGACATAGCACACATTGTTTTTTTACGTGGTCTAATTGATAAATTAGGAAGAGGTACTATTAAGATTATAGAAGACTGTAAAGATGCAGGTTTAAGAGCACCAGAATGGAAAGAAACTTCTAATGGTGTAACACTTACATTTTATGGTCCTAAAAGTTTATCTGAAAGAAAAGAGCGAAATGATGCTGCAAATGATGCTGTAAATGATGCTGTAAATGATGCTGTAAAAAAGAAAGTGTATGATGCTGTAAATGATGCTGTAAATGATGCTGCAAGTGATGCTGTAATTGATAGACTAATTAAAGAAGTATTATTGTTAATAGTAGAAGATGGTAAAAGTTTAAAAGATTTTATGCTTGCTTTTGATGTAGCTAGAGCAACTATGCAAAGAGATATGGCATTATTAAAAGCACATGACTTTGTAGTTTTTGAAGGTGCAGCAAAATCAGGTGTTTACAAATTATCTAAAGGATTTAAATTAAAATTAGAAATACAATAAATAAAATGACAGATTCAACCATAATATCAAAAATTTGGAACCTAGCTAGTGTATTACGTGATGATGGTGTAGGTTATGGAGATTACTTAGAACAAATTACTTATTTACTATTTCTTAAAATGGCAGATGAGTTAAATAAGCCTCCCTACAATAAGGGACTAAATTTTCCAAGGTTAAAAGATGTAGAAGGAAACGAAATTCCTGATGCTGAAATTTGTGATTGGGGAACGCTGTCAACTAAAAGAGGAGCTGAGCTAGAATCTTTTTATAGCCAAGTACTAAGAAGTTTATCTACTGAAAAAGGAATGCTTGGTCAAATTTTTACTAAAAGTCAAAATAAAATTCAAGACCCATCAAAATTGTTAAAAGTTATTGATTTAATCAATAAAGAAAACTGGAACATGATGGGAGCTGATATTAAAGGGAAAATCTACGAAGGCCTTTTAGAGAAAAATGCTATTGATAGTAGCGGAAGTTCTGGTGCTGGTCAATATTTTACACCTAGAGCTTTAATCAAAGCTATTGTGGCTTGCATACAACCAAAACCAATGAGGTCAATTGCAGATCCAGCTTGTGGTACAGGTGGTTTTTTTCTAGCAGCATACGATTGGATAGTTTCAAATAATAAACTAGACAAAGAAGAAAAAGCATACCTTAAAAACGAAACTTTTTACGGTAATGAAATTGTAGCCAACACGCGTAGAATGTGTTTAATGAACATGTACTTACATAACATTGGTGAAATAGATGGCAATACTCCAATAAAATCAACTGATGCTTTAATTTCAGATGATGGTTTAAGAGTAGACTATGTTTTGGCTAATCCTCCTTTTGGTAAGAAGAGTAGTATGACTATTACAAATGAAGAAGGAGAAGCCGAAAAACAAGACATGAGTTACAACCGTCAAGACTTTTGGGAAACCACTTCAAATAAGCAATTAAACTTTTTACAACACATCAAAACGATGTTGAAAATTAATGGTGAAGCTGCCGTTGTTTTACCAGACAATGTGTTATTTGAAGGTGGTGCCGGTGAAGAAGTTCGTAAGCAACTTTTGAAAACAACAGAACTGCATACTATTTTGAGATTACCTACGGGTATTTTTTATGCACCTGGTGTAAAAGCAAATGTGCTGTTTTTTGATAATAAACCTGCAAGCAAAGAGGCATGGACAAAAGATATTTGGTTTTATGATTACAGAACCAACATTCATCATACACCAAAGAAACATACCATGACGATGCAACATTTGGAAGAGTTTATCAAACTTTACAATCCAGCAAATCGAAATAAAAGAGTGGAAACATGGTCGGAAGAAAATGAAGAAGGAAGATGGAGAAAATACACCTATGATGAAATAATAACTAGAGACAAAACAAGCTTAGATATCTTTTGGATAAAAGACAAAAGTTTAACAGACTTAGACAACTTACCTGACCCTGATGTATTAGCTAACGAAATTATAGAAAATATAGAATCAGGTTTAAATAGTTTCAGAGAAATTATGGAAACTATAAATGGGAATGATGAGTAAAATGATTTGCAAATGAATTATTGGCATATACAATTACATCCAATCAATAGGCTTTCGATAGCTGAATTAATCGCAATACAATATAACCACGAAAGAACTTATACAAAAAGAAGAAGAATTTATTGAGCATATTGGCACTGTTTTAAAAGATATTTGAAAAGTAAAAATTATAAAAAATGAATTAGTGAATGAGAGGAGGAGCCGGAGAATACGTTTTATGGTATAGAGCAATCTAACGCAACATTAAACGCTGTTGTGTGAGCCGAATTTCAGTTAAGCAAGAGATTAATGAATAATTATCTCTGTGCGAAACTATTATCTCCAACGTTGAACAGAATAGTTCGCACAGAGATAATATAGCTGTTATGTGTTTATAAATAGCTGATGCTTTCATAGTATTAGAATTAATTTGTAAAGATATAATAATAATTACCCGACTTGAAGGAGCGATGTTTAGGCATCAATAACGCATGTATTCTTCACTTTTTGTAAAAAACAAGTAAAAGCACTGCTTCGTAGTCGACCTCCTCTTTTTGCACTTTAATAATAAAATATGGCTGTCAACAAATTAGTAAAAAAGGAAAAAGATTGGTTTAAGCTTAAACGCTATCCACATATAGGAAATCCTTTGTTGGCTAAAGACCGCCATGTATGGATAGAACCATACGTTACAAATCCCTTAAACGTAGCAGCTCATAATTTTCTTCCTTTAATCCATAAAAAAAGCAAGGTTAGAAAATTCCGGAGAAAATATTGCGACAAAACAGGAGAACTTCTATTTACTTATAAAAAGGGTAAAAAAATAGTCAGAAATGCAGCAGAACCGAAAGAAAGAGAATTGTACTATGCAGGGCATTTAGATGCATTAGTGTATAGTTATTATGCAGAGTTATTGACAAAAGAATATGAAAAGATTCTATTTAATAAACACTTAACCAATGTAGTAACAGCATACAGAAAAATACCTGTTACGATCGGTTCAAAAAAGAACAAATGCAATATTGACTTTGCAGTAGATGTTTTCAAATCAATTAACGAATATCCAAAAGATAATTTTGTTGTAATAGCTTTCGATATAAAAGGTTTTTTTGACAACCTCAATCACAAATTATTACGTGAAAAATGGAAAAAAGTTTTAGGTTTAACCACTGAACCTTTACCAGATGATCATTTCAATGTGTATAGAAACATTACTAGGTTCAGCTACATTGATTTGGCAGATATTTTCCAAGAATTTCAAAATCAAATTTTTGTAAAAGCTTCAGCACATGGAAAGCCAACAATAACAAGAAAAAGAGTTTCTAAAATCAAATACCTAAAAAAAGCAAATGCAATTGCTTTTTGCACAAAAAAGGAATATTTAGCACAAAGAAAAGGTCTTGTTAAAAAACAAAGATTCATTAAAGACGATTTAGAGAATACGGTTACAAAAGATTTTGGAATTCCTCAAGGCTCTCCAATTAGTGCGGTGTTAGCAAATATTTATATGCTTGATTTTGATTACGAAATAAACAAATATATTGAAAGCATTGGTGGCATTTACCGCAGATATTCAGATGATATGGTGGCAATTTGTCCATTAGACAAAAAAGACGAAGTAATTAGAGAGTATTCAAGTAAAATAAAAGAGAGTTGTTTAACCATTCAAGATAAAAAAACACAAATTTTTCATTTTAAAAGAAAAGCAAGGGCATTGAAATGTGGTCAGGAATTTCCTAATGGCATTAATTACAATAAAAACTTTATCTATTTAGGGTTAGAATTTGACGGAGTAGATGCAAAAATAAAATCGGCAAGTATCTCAGGATATTATCGAAAAATGAAACGCACCATCAAAAGAGGTAGATACTTTTCAAACAAACCAAAGAACAAGTATTCAGGCGAATTATTCAAGGCAAGATTATTAAAGAGATTTTCATACATAGGTTCCAATAGAAGAAACAAATATCTTTGGAATGCATCAAAGTCTTATTTTGAGATAACCCAGCATTTTGATTGGGGTAATTTTATTTCTTATGCAAAAAAAGCACAGAAGATTGAGTTTCCAAACAAGATAAAAACGCAAACTATTAAGCATTGGAATAAGTTAGAAAAACTACTCAAAATATAATTTTTAATGCAAATATTGATGAGTTTATTAATTCTACCATAAAAAAAAATCGCTGTCAACTCAAGTATCCCTAATATCAAATCTTTGTTTCAATCGTGCAACATTCCATCACACCTTGCACACTAAATCTGTAACTTTTCCCAATAGTATTTATTATTTTATACAATTTTGTCTTTATAAATTCACGATGCATCAATTCAATTTTGCATTTATGGCTTTTGCAAATGTGCCAAAATAATCAACACCACCTTTAAAGACCTTGCTTTCCCACTATTTAAAAAATTTAGAATATAAAAGGCATAAGTGCTTCTAAGACCACCATCATCTTGCTTTACTTAAAAATTTTCCAAACAATTTGGTTTTTTCCAATTGTCACATATGTTAAAGAAAAATAGTGTAATCAAAATCAAAAAACGATATAAAAAAGAAGTAAATCATAGATTTACAGCAAAATACTAATATTGCAAAATTGCATCATGATTTTTTTCTTAATGCAACATCCTAAAAAGCTGTAAATAAAGCAAACCGGAACATCAAAACGTTTTGAAGACAAATAGCTGAAACGATATTAAAATCAATGTCAAAAGATAATGATCATATTGCAACTTTTGAGCATTATATAAATCTTCCCGATAACTTACAACCCTTTGGCTATTTTTAAAAGTAAAACAAAAGATGATGCGTTTATAGTGTTAACTGAACTAAGAACAAACACCGAAAAGCCTTTAATGATTGCTTTGCATTTGAATAATAGTTTTAAAATTTCGAAAATTGCAAGTCTTTATAATCGTAGAAATAATAATGATTATAGAAAATGATATAATGAAGGATTGTGTATTTATTACACAAAAAAAATGTCTTTTAGTAAGTTACTACCGAGTACAATTCCCATAAGTCCTACCAAAAGACAAAACAAAGATAATGCAAAAGGTTTAAGTATTGCAAGTGTTGTTAATAAAAAAAAACCTACACCAAACCCAGCCTGGTTTCCTCAATATTTACAGTTTAAAAATAAACCAAAACAAGCAATACAACACCTTATGAAAGTAAAAAAAGGCTATTGTATAAGTGCTTTATATCGTGAAGATATTGGCTATATTGATATTGTTTGGGGCGAAAATGACAGTAAAAATAAAGGTTTTGGTTTAAAACATATTATTGAAAAACACGGCAAAGAAATAGCAGAATTGGGAATTAAGGTAGAAGATTTTATTCCTATTATAGTTCAGTTTGGGGAATTTAAAATTGCTGAAAAAACAGATAAAATTTACTTAGAGGGTAAAATGTTTAGAATGGTATTGTCAAAAACAAACAAAAAAACATTTGTTTTATCGGCTTTTGATTTACGAGAAAAAAGAACAGGACTAAAAGGAATAATGGTTGACGGTATAAATTTTGAAGAAAAATTAAGGATTACTAACAAAATTACTGATGGTGCTAGTTTTACAATATCTCCGCTGTATGATAAAACCTCAAATTCTACAAATAAAGGTACAAAAACTATTCCAAAAACCAAACTCAACGCTCCAGTTCCAACGGTAAAAACCATTGGTGCAATAAAGTCAATCAGCGATACAGGAAAGCAGCAGAACAACTCTTGTCGTTTTTCGGTAAGTCGGCTATAAAAGTTAAATTCTTTGCGCAAAATGGTTTGCTGTGCGGCAGTTACTTTTTTCGGAAAAAGATAAAAGTTTACGTATATAGGCTTTTTTTAAACTAAAATATAAAGCGGTTCCATCAGCTTGAAAAGTATAAAACCTGTAAGCACCATAAAAAGGAACGCTAGAAAGCCGCTATAATTTCTAAAGTAGTCAATTGAAAATTGAGAAATTAAAAAAAGGGACAATTTGTCCCTTTTTAATTTGTGACCCCAACTGATATACTAATTTTTAGACGAAAATAACATGAATATTGAGCAACAATTACGGGAAAAAATAAAAGAAACATTGGCAACGGTAACGGCTGCCAATTCGCCTACCATTTATCAATTAATCCAATCCGAACAAGGCTACAAAATTGTAGAAGAACAATTGATTGAAAAAGTATGCAAAAATAATATTTCAGTTAGTGCCGCAATACCTCACTTAGAAAACGAACTGTAATGAGTAATTTTCTCGAAATAACGTCCAATGATAATTGGTTTAAACAGCATCCCGAAAAGATTGCTGGAGTAGAGTATGAAACAACTTCATTCTATTTTCCAATTATGGTAAAAGGTACAAAAGAGGACGTTTTGAGGGTTACAGGTATGAGTTCGGAATTAGATAAAAAATTTGAAAACAAAAAAGCATTTTACCAACAATATGTAGGCAATCAAAGCGACCAGTCAAAAGAAAAACAAAAACGCATACGTATTGCCAATGCCAATGCAAAAGCAAGATTACAATTATTAAGTTTTGGATTGACAGGTATAAGCGTGAGTACCGCTATGAGTGCTGAAGATATTGAATTTATGATGCCATATAATAAACAAATTGTTAACGCAATGAAAAAAGGGTATGCTCCTGATAAAATTTTTCATTTCGGAAAACCATTTGGAGAATTGGCAAAACATATTCCTGACTATAAAATTGAGATGACAGGAAAGGTTTTAACTAAATCAATGTCGAAAGATAAAGATCATCAATTAAATTGGGCAAATTTTATTGACTTACCATTTTTTTTAAATAATCCAACCGCTATTTTTAAAAGTGAAACTATTGGTTATGTAGTGTTAACAGAGGTTTATGATGTAAATGATAAACCAGTAATGATTTCTTTACACATCAACAAAAAATATTTTATTACAAATATTGCTAGTTTATATGTTAGAAACTACAATACATACAAGAGGTGGATAAATGAAAATTTGCATTTGTATATAAACGAAAAAAGCGACCTATTTGATGGCACACAGGCTACAATTGCCGTAGGTTCAAATAAATCGCAGTACAAAGATATAAAAAAATAATACAAAACAACTATTTTTTAAAATGAAACAATACAAAGGAAATTTAAGCACCGAAATAAAAGCACTAATCAGTCAAAATAAAGACCGATTAGAACGCTTGTTTTCGTCAAAAGGTTTGAACAAAGTAGCATCCGACAACAAAGTTTATACGCTTGAGGAAAGTATCGAAAAATACAACGCAGGATTGACCCAAGAGGAAATCAAAGCGTGGGTATGGTATCGTAGAAAAATGGGTATTCCTATGACCAACTGGAAACCGTATTTTACCAATCCAAGTGAAAACGATTTACGAAAATGGGTAATTGACAAAGTTTTATTTTTTGACAATGGTAACTTAGTCCCGTTGCCCATTTTTGCCTTTGGAAACATTTATACTAAAATGGCTAATGTGAGAGAAAACACAAATACATTGATAGCAAATATCCTAATTATGAAGCAGTAATTCCAAATTACAAAAATTTTTCTGACTTAAAAGATATAAATTATTGGATAACAATTTGCGAAAACTTTTTAAAATATACCCAAGGCGAAAAGGGATCTATCAGTACGTTAGTAATTGGTACTCCCGAAAACGAAGTTAATTTAACTATAAAAAATGCTTTACGAGTATTTAAAAGTTTGGCAGAAAATGGCAACCAAAAAATAAAAATTGGTTATTCTGCATATAAAAAGCCTATAATTGTAAAAACCGAAACTAAAGATTTTGGGTTAATTATGCCTATTCAAAAAATTGATTCTAAATTTATCATTTCTGAACGCATCAATCTACCCGATGGACTTAACGAAAACGGACTTTCGGCACCAGGTTTAAATTCTCTTTTTAAAAATGAGGGATTGAAAGAACCCGCAACAAACCCAGCGTGGTTTCCTCAATATTTACAGTTTAAAAACAAACCAAAACAAGCGATACAACACCTTATGAAAGTAAAAAAAGGCGATTGTATAAGTGCATTATATCGTGAAGATATTGGCTATATTGATATTGTTTGGGGCGAAAATGACAGTAATAATAAAGGTTTTGGTTTAAAACATATTATTGAAAAGCACGGCAAAGAAATAGCAGAATTGGGATTTAAGGTAGAGGATTTTATTCCTATTATAGTTCAGTTTGGGGAATTTAAAATTGCTGAAAAAACAGATAAAATTTACTTAGAGGGTAAAATGTTTAGAATGGTATTGTCAAAAACAAACAAAAAAACATTTGTTTTATCGGCTTTTGACTTACGTCCGATGTGGAAAAAAGAAAAATCTAAAGGACTTAATGGAACGTATGACGGCATTAATTTTAAGGATTTTCCGCTGCAAAACCCAACTTTAAATTTTTCAAAAAAATTGAGGAAAACCAATAAAAGCGTATATGGTAACGGTTTTAAAATGCCTCCACTGTATAGCACAACCTCAATTTCTAAAAACAAAGGTACAAAAACTATTCCAAAAACCAAAAAAATAGCTTCTTCTGTTCCAGTTTCTCAATCAGTTCCAACAGTCGGACAAATCAAACCAATCAGCGATACAGGAAAGCAACAAAACAACTTTTTCAAAGTAAACGGTAACGTAGGCAAGTTTCTCCAGCAAGTAGAACGCAAACCGTTTGAAAGCGTAGTAATCACGTTAGACGGTATGCAAGGTGCAGGAAAAACCACCACGTTATACAAGTTTATTGATGCGTTTGGAAGTGCCGGAAACTCATGCTTGTTTATTTCAGGCGAAGAACACCCCGAGAGTGCCTTGGCCGTAGAAAAACGAGATAAGTATTTGAGTAACGAAGCCAAAAAACACACAGCCATTGTAGGCGATGTAGAAAGTGTTGAGCAACTCTACCAGTATGTAAAGCCGTATGATATAATTTTTATCGACAGTTGGCAAAAATTACAACGAATGGTTGGTAATATTCGCCTAGACGAAGATTTACGTAAAAAATTCAACGGAAAAGTATTTGTTGTCATTTTCCAGCAAACAACCACCGGTAGAACCAAAGGCGGTGCAGAAGTTGTTTTTGACGGAGATATAATTATCAAAATGGTCAAAGAAGCCAGTTTTGCCGACAATTACGCCTACTTTGACAAAAACCGTTATACCAAGATACCAATCGAGAATATCCGGTACAACATAGCCAAAGGCACAGTCTATAACCCCAACGCCCCGGAAGTGGAATCATCACCCACACCAGGATCAAGAACAAGAGTAATCATTAGTTAATCAATAATCATCAATCAAAAACCCAGTAATCATGGAACCAACAAGTTTAATCGTAGGTGCAGCAGTAGGAGCCGGAACAATGGCACTATTCGGTAATAAAAAACCAGCTGCAAGAAAACCAAGAGCTACAGCGGCCAAAAGAAAGCCAGTAGCAAAAAAAGCAACAGCAAAGAAGCCAGTAGCTAGAAAAGCAACAGCAAAGAAGCCAGCGGCAAAAAAAAAAGCCGTAAGTAAAGCCAACCGACAAACCGGAACCTCAAAACGTTCTGAAGATAAACAGCATCAAGCCAAGAAACCCGGAAAGCGAGTTTCAGCCAACGGAAATGTGTATTACGAACGTAGAGCCAACCGTAGCGATGTAGGAAAACTTTTAGCCGTATAATTGTAAAACCAAAAAACCACCCTAAAAAGTGGTTTTTTTATGCTTTAATATTCAGCCTAATTCAGCCGTAATGTATTTTACTCAATAAAATGAGTAATAAAATGAGTAATTAATGAGTAACTTTTTTTTGCAATTTTGCACTTTTAAAAACGTTCTGTAAACGTTATTTTTTACCTCAAAAAACACCTCTTTTTTTAACATTTAAACGCTTCAAAAACACACTTTTTAAGTTTTTTTTTAGTTTTATTTAAGAACTTATTAACAAAAAAACGATTTTTCCACCCTTTTTTTTGGTCAAAAAGTCGCCAAAAAAGTCTAAAATCGTCATTTTCTTGAAAAACTTTGGAAACTTTTAGCAACTTTTACCCTATTTTGGAAACTTTGGAAACTAAAAAAGAAACTTTTTTTTGAGCGTTTACAAGGCTTCACAGCGGAAGTTTCCAAGTTTCCATTTTTTTCGGGATTTTGTCTGCGTGAGTGGGAATAACTTTAGGGGGTTTTTTTAGTCGGTTTTCAATTTCAAAATATCATCCATTTGGTTAATTTGAACGTTCGTAAACTGTTCTACAATGTGTACATAAATCATCGTTTCATCAATTTTACTGTGACCAAGTATTTTTTGTAAATGTTCGATCCGCCCTCCACATATTAAAAAATTGGTTGCAAAGGTATGACGGCTTACATGGTAGGTAATACTTTTATTAATTCCGGCAGCTTTGGCAATATGCTTCAATTCTCGGTTAATGTATTCGTTGGTAAAATTTTCGCCAAAAATAGTTTTACGGTCAATAAACAATTTTGCACTTTCATTCAGTTTTATCCGTTGAAATTTACCCGTTTTTTCAGCTGTAAAAACAATAAAGTCATCAATAAGATTTTCAGGCCCCAAATTAACCGTATCACTAAAACGAAGTCCAGTAAAGCACGAAAATAAAAAGCGTTTAAGAATGGGTGCATACAGTTCAGAAATAAATGTACTATTGTAGTAATCAAACAACTGTTTTAATTCATCAGGCGTTAAAAATGTACGGTTGCTCTTTACGGTCTTGTTTTTAATTTCGTCAAAAGATACAGGCGTTACAATTCCTTTTTTGTTAGCTATATGCAGGTATTTTTTAAAACTCTTTACAAGGCTTGAAATCGTGTTTGGGTTATTTCCTTTCTTTTTGTAGAAGTTTTTTAAATCAGCAATAAAATCATCGGTTATTTCGTAGAAAAGAATACTGCTTTTAAAATTTCGCACTTTATTCAGAACCGACATTTGCTGGCGGTAGGTTCCGGGTTTGAGTAAATCTTTTTGGCGTATCATTTCATCGCTCCAAAACTTAATAAAGTCCATACGAGCCGTAGGATTGTTTAATTCCGTAATTAACGTATCAAGTGTCAATTCTTTATTTTGAATACGATAGTTTACTTCCACCGTGTTAATATCGGCTAATTTCTTTTCGATAATCAAATTATAATCCGTTGCTTTTTTGCACTTCGCTTTAATTCTTCCTTTTACAGCATCAAAGTAGGTTGGATCAACAGAAATACCCAGCGAAATGCGCTTTATGGTTCGCTTTGAAGTAACCTGAATGAAAACAGGCAACTCTGTACAATTTGCTTTTACATAGTCGGTTCTCAACCGAACTTTGCAATTAAGTTTACCAGCAGTCATGGTCGGTAAACTATTTGGTAAACTAATACCATTACGTGTGAGTAATAAAACATTTCGCATATCCCTAAACTATTAAAAGCGAACAACTTATGTATTGCTACACAAGCTATTCGCTTATTAAAATTGGTTTTAGTGACCCCGACAGGATTCAAACCTGTAACCCTCAGAGCCGAAATCTGATATTCTATTCAGTTGAACTACGGAGCCGTTATTTTTAAGACTGCGAATGTACAATAAAATTCGTTATGACAAAAGCTTTTTTACAATTGTTGAGATTGTTTTTCCATCGGCTTTTCCGGCAAGAGCACTACCCGCCAAACCCATTATTTTTCCCATTGACCCCATGCCTGATACTCCTTCAGCGGCAATAATTTGGGATACAATAGTTTCAATTTCAGTTTCGCTTAGTTGTTCGGGCAAAAACTTTTCGATAACCAAGGCTTGGGCCATTTCTGGTTCGGCCAAATCAGGACGACTTTGTGCGATATAAATTGCAGCACTATCTTTTCGTTGCTTTACTAAGCGTTGCAAAATTTTTATTTCTTCTTCTTCTGAAATGGCTTCTTTCGAACCCGTCTCGGTTTGTGCCAATAAAATTGCCGACTTCACCGCTCTTAACGATTCTAAAGCTACCGTATCTTTGGCACGCATTGCATCCTTTATTTCGTCCATTATTCTAGTAGAAAGACTCATAACATCAATTTTTAAATCTTCGCGAAGGTACATAAAATAAGCCAATTATAGAAATTGGTAAGATTTTTATTTGAACCCAATTACACAAATCCGAGGTGTCACAGCCATCCAATGTCAGTAAGATAAGGAAATTGATTTTTTATTTTTTCATTCCAACAAAGGAGAACCTGAGCGCTCTGCTAGAACTAGCGAAGCCTTGACTATAAATCGCTTAACTTAATGACATGGAGTGTGCAACCCTGCTACAAATCAAATTTTCCTGATACATGACCTTTTTAAATCTAAAAATCAAAAGTTACCGTAAGTTAGAAAAATTGAGTTATATCCAAACAACATAATTCTAAAGAACTCAAATAAAAAATCATTTTTATCAGAAAAGAAGCAACCTTTTTAGTTCTGAACATTTATTATTTAAAAGTTAAACTTTTACATAATGAATGTAATACTATTAAATTTGTACAAAAATAAAACCATGATTTCGAACAAAAAAAGTAAGATAATAAATACAATTTTGTTAGTTACACTTTTGTGGAACAGCACGCTAGTTGGCCAAAACCAATCTTCTTCCGACCAAGGCGCATGGTATATGTATTTTTTTAACGGAAAAATAAACGATTCTTGGGGTGTCCAGGGAGATATTCAATACCGTAATTTTAATTTGGGTGGCGATTTAGAACAACTACTTATACGAGGTGGCGTGTACTACAAGCCTAAAAACACAAATGTGCTACTCACTTTAGGTTTTGCCAACATAACCACAGGAACACTTGGAGATGAAGACGCTACATTTAACGAAAATCGAATTTATCAAGAGGCACTACTACCGCAAAAAATAGGTATTTTTCACTTAAGTCATAGATTTCGATACGAACAACGATTTGTAGAAAATCAAGACTTCAGAACCCGCTACCGTTACAATTTATTTGTGAATATTCCGCTGAATAAGAAAGTAATGGAAACCAATACACTTTATGTAGCCTTGTACAATGAAATTTTTATCAATGGCGAAAAAGAAATTGGTTCAGGAAGAAGAGTATCAACATTTGACAGAAACCGGCTGTACGGAGGACTTGGTTATAGTTTTACAAATTCACTTCGAGCTCAACTTGGCTTTATGAATCAATCACTAGAACTGGTTGGTCGAAACCAGCTACAAATCAGTTTACACCATAATTTTTAAACCCAAATATAATCTTGTTATGAAACTAATTAAATTACTCAGTGTTGCCCTTTTGTTTAGCTCTGCGGTTGGCTTTAGTCAGCAGAAAAAGAAGAAAACTCAGCCACAAGAAATGACCTATGAAAACATTTTAAAAGACCCAAAATTAAAAAAGGAGTACTACATTATTGACAGAGACTCAGCGTATGCAGATCCAAGGATCGGATTGAAAAAATTGATGGGTGGAAATAAGCGATTCCATGAAGGAAAATCAATAAAACCACGTCAAAACGGACAAACTATTAAAGAGTTAGAAACCGGTCAAGCACCTTTTGCTACTATTGTGGGATGTGCCGATTCGAGAGTGCCAAACGAGTTGATTTTTGACCAAGGATTGGGTGATTTATTCATCATTCGAACAGCAGGACAAGTATCAGCAGCGGCAAGTTATGGCAGTATGGAATTTGCCGTAAGCAAACTAAACACCAAGCTAATTGTGGTGCTAGGTCATACCGAGTGTGGCGCTGTAGCCGCGGCTGTAAGTCGACCAGAAAACGTACCTGGACACATTGTAACGTTAATCAACGAAATTAAACCTGCCGTTCAAAAATGCATGCACCTGCCTGGTGATCCAGTAAATAACGCCGTAAGACAGAACGTGATTGATCAAGTAAATAATTTAAGAGATCTTGAACCTATCTTGTATCGCAAATATAAAAGTGGAGAGATTTTAATTGTTGGCGCTGTGTACGACATTCACACCGGAAAAGTAGAATTTCTAGAAGAAACATTGAAAAACTTACCAATGCCAGCTCAGTACAGAGACAAATAATTTAGAAACATAACAATACTTGTTGATGGTTCTGTCAACACATCAACCCCTACGTCCTGCAAAAGCTTTCGCCTAATGGTTTTTGCGGGACGTTTGGTTTTCTATCTTATACCAAAACTAAAACAATCAACTTTTGAGAGGCTATTGAGGCCACTCATTTTCAGAAAAAAGCAAAAAAAAGACTATCCTCATAATTTGGACAGCCTTTTTGTTATTTTGGTTTGGACTAATTAATCAACGTTATCGTGCAAAAACGAATTGTTAGAACGCAATTGAATATCGTTGTTACTGTCTACTCCTAAGGAGGTTCTTGACTTATTATTAGTGTTTGGTTCTGATAAATCAATACCGAAGCGTCTATAGGCAGGTTCTTTTTCCATCTCATCCACACGCGAAGGATTGTTGTGAAATTTATAGTTAAATTCTTTCAACTTTCTTCTTCTTTCGTCGGCTCTTAAACGCAAAGCCTCTTCAATAGTCAAATCAGCAGGATTGAGATTTTCATACTTAGTTCCTACTGGCTCTTCGTTTTTTACTTTTAAAGTAAGTTGCAAGGCTTCATTTTCAGACTCAGCTACTTTATCAGCAGGTTTAGAAGCCATCAATGTATTTTCTACCTCCATATATTCTTCTAACGAGTAGCGTACAACTCCCGTTTTATTGAGTTCTGTAATGGGCACTACGTGAACAGGTTTGTGTACTTCAATCTCGTTGGTTTGGTTTGTCAAATCAGCAATAGCCCGATTTTGAACTTCCTCAACTGTGGGTTTTGCTATCGGAAAATCAAACGTAAAAGTAGTTTCTTCTTTTTGATGCACCACAATTTGAGGTTCTTTCACCACGATTTCTTTTACCTCTGGAGCGGTGAAATAAAATTCGGCAGTGGCTTTCGCAGGCGAAACAATTTCGAAAGTTACATCTAAATTCTTGATAAACTCAGTAGTAGGCACTAAGTTATACTCAAACTTAGGCTCTTCCTTTTCGGTAAATTCGAACTCAAACCCGGTATTTTGGGCTTGAGGCGTCTCCTCTTCTACTTCGAATGAAAAAGTAGGTTGTGTAACCAAAGGTTCAAAACTAGTAGCAGGCTTTGTTGCCGTTGGTTGTTCGGTAGTTTCTTCGTCTATTAGATTATGAATAATAGTTTCGTTACTTTTTTCGGTGGTAACTGGCTTCGAAAAATCAAAAGATTCAATCACACCTTGCGTCAAGTTATGGGTAAGCTTTTGTTCATCATTCAACAAGTGAATAATTTTAGCTGGTTCGGTATTTACAATTTCGTTTTGTTGTTCTACGTTAAATCCAGTAGCAATAATTGTTACCGCAATAGCATCTCCAAGCGCTTCATCTTCACCCACACCCATAATAATATTGGCGTTGTGTCCGGCTTCAATCTGGATATAGTCATTGATTTCACCGATTTCATCGATGGTAATTTCGTTGGTCCCCGAAACGATAAGCAACAATACGTTTTTAGCACCCGTAATTTTATTGTCGTTTAATAACGGCGAATCTAGTGCAGAAACGATAGCTTCTTTCGCTCTTGATTCTCCACTTGCCGTTGCCGAACCCATAATAGCTGTTCCGCTATTAGACAAAACCGTTTTAGCATCTTTTAAATCAATATTTTGAGTGTAGTGGTGCGTTATTACTTCGGCAATGCCGCGTGATGCAGTAGCCAAAACTTCGTCTGCCTTGGAGAAACCAGCTTTGAAACCTAGATTTCCATACACTTCTCTTAATTTATTGTTGTTGATTACGATCAAAGAGTCAACATGCTTACGCAAACGATCGACACCTTGCAAGGCTTGCTCTTGCCTTACTTTTCCTTCGAATTGAAAAGGAATGGTAACGATTCCTACCGTTAGAATATCGCGGTCTTTGGCCAATTGAGCAATTACAGGAGCTGCTCCAGTACCTGTTCCGCCACCCATTCCGGCAGTGATGAAAACCATTTTGGTATTGATATCCAACATTTTCTCAATTTCAGAAATGCTTTCTATGGCCGACTGTTGTCCGACTTCAGGATTGGCACCCGCACCGAGCCCTTCGGTCAGGTGAACACCTAACTGAATTTTATTAGGAACAGCGCTGTTTTGCAAAGCTTGAGAATCGGTATTACACACGATAAAATCAACTCCTTTAATTCCTTGTTTGAACATGTGGTTGATAGCGTTACTACCTCCACCGCCTACACCTATTACTTTAATTACATTTGATTGGTTTTTAGGTAAATCAAACGAAATACTTCCAAAATCTGAGTTGCTTGTCATATTATTCGGTATTTAATTTTTCTAATTTTATATATTTTTATTGGCTTTATCTTTATTCTGCGTTGTCTAAAAAGTTTTTTATTCGATCAAAATAACGGTCAAAAAACGATCGAGATATTTTACTTTGTGTAGATTCTGGTTCTTTTTCTGCTAATACAGTTTGCTCTTCCGGCTTAACTTCTGTCACCGTTGGGGCTTGTTGCACCACAGGTTGTTTATGAACTTGTTTTATTTCAGGCTTATTCAACACCGCACTACAAGTACCATTGGCTATACTGTTCATGACCAATCCAACCGCAGTGGCATACATTGGACTTGAAATTTCTTCACCTGAACTACCTGCAAGATGTTCGTTTGGATAACCAATTCGAGTATCCATACCCGTAATGTATTCTACCAATTGCTTGATGTGTTTTAACTCAGCACCACCACCCGTTAATACGATTCCGGCAATTAATTTTTTTCGTGGATCTTCATGTCCGTAGGCTTTTATCTCATCAAAAGCTTGATTGATGATTTCTAACACCCGTGCATGAATGATTTTAGACAAATTTTTAAGCGAAATTTCTTTTGGCTCACGACCTCTTAAGCCAGGGATAGAAACAATTTCATTGTCTTTATTTTCTCCAGGCCAAGCACTGCCAAATTTTACTTTAAGTAATTCAGCTTGTTTTTCTATTATCGAACAACCTTCTTTGATATCGTCGGTTATGACATTTCCTCCAAAAGGAATTACAGCAGTATGCCGAATAATTCCGTCTTTAAATATAGCCAAATCGGTAGTTCCGCCACCAATATCAATTAAGGCTACACCTGCTTCTTTTTCTTCTTGACTTAAAACTGCATCAGACGAGGCTAGAGGTTCGAGGGTAATTCCAGATAATTCGATACCAGCACTTTGAACACATCTTCCTACATTTCTGATAGAAGCCGCCTGGCCTACCACCACGTGGAAACTGGATTCTAAACGGCTGCCGTACATGCCAACTGGCTCTTTGATTTCTGACTGTCCATCGATTTTAAATTCTTGTGGCAATACATGTAGAATTTCTTCGCCAGGAAGCATGGCCAATTTATGTACTTGATTGATTAACATGTCGATATCTTTATCGCCAATAACCTCATCTGCATTACTTCTGCTGACGTAATCGCTGTGCTGCAAGCTGCGAATATGCTGTCCGGCAATGCCTACCACTACATCTTTTATTTTATAGCCTGATTGTTCTTCGGCCTCTGCAACCGCCAACTGAATAGACTGAATAGTTTGTGTAATATTATTGACTACACCTCGAGCCACACCTAGACTTTTGGCTTTGCCAATGCCAAGAATTTCTAGTTTTCCATACTCATTTTTCTTGCCAATCATTGCCACAATTTTTGTGGTACCTAGATCTAAGCCAACGGCAATTTTTTCATTTTCCATATTCCTTCTATTTTGTGCAAACTACTTGCTGAGTAAACTTCAGATTTATAACTTTATACTGTTCGATTAATGTATCTCGAACTGCTTTTTGAAAAAATGCTTTATAATTGTCAAATTTTCGTTGTATTTCTATTGTTTTGCCAAACTCAATTTCATAATCATAGTTTCTATTCGTCATTCGGAGACTTCCACTTGGCAAAATTTCGATTCCTGTAATATTTTTTTTCAAAAAATCATCATTATAAATCAGCCACAAAACCTCGTAAATTTGCTTCTCGTTTTCTTGGTCAATTTCACCCACTACAATAGGCAATCGCGCTGTTTGCATAGCAGACAATGGCATTCTACTTCCTTTACTATCAATGTAGAAAGAACCATCGTTGTTAAAAACTCTAGCTATGGGAGTACGCTGAAAAACAACTGCTTTAACCACGCCATCAATACTTACAAACACCTCCGACTGTTGAATCATATCGTGTTTATTGAGCAAATTTTCCAATGTATTCAAAACTAGTTTATCTTGACCAATAGTTTTTAATTGTTGTCCATTTTCTATTAACAATTTATTAACCGCTTCATGGCTGATATAAAGGGCAGAATTGTTAACAAATTCGACGCTTACTTTCTTGGTTTGTCGCGATTCGTTGCGTTTTAAACTAAACGAATACAAAAATGTAACTAATGCTAACATGAGCACCAATCGTAAATTGATCCAAGCGTTTTTATAGTTAAATTTTTTCATACAAAGCCTTTTTAATCGTTTGCACCATTGCCCCAATATCACCCGCACCGATAGTTATGAATACCGTTGCATCGCTTTTTGCTATCTCGCTAATTAAAGCAGACTTTTCTGTCACTTTCTTGTTAGAATTTGTCATTTTCTCCAATAACCATTGCGAGGTGATTCCTTCAATCGGAAGTTCTCTAGCCGGATATATATCCAACAAAATGACATTTTCAAAAGCCGACAAACTTCTTGCAAAATCATCGGCAAAATCTCTCGTGCGACTAAACAAATGCGGTTGAAAAACAGCCAACACTTTCTGACCTGGATAGAGCTCAGATACCGCTTGATATACCGCGTCAATTTCGGTAGGATGATGCGCATAATCATCGATATACACTAACCTTTCGGTTTGAATTTGATACGAAAATCGCCGGCGAATTCCTTTAAAACTTTCCAAGGCATTTTTCAAATGTGCCGTTGAAACGCCGTAGGTTTTTGCCATAGCAAAAGCCATTAAAGCATTCATTAAATTGTGTTTTCCAGGCAAAGCAAAACGAACATTTGTCACATATTCGTTAGGTGATTTTACATCAAAAACATACGCACTGTTTTCGATTCGAATATTAGTAGCTTCAAAATCAGCTGCTTCATTTATTCCTATTTTTTGTCCTTTTAACGGTAATTTTGTAGTAACAAAAAGGTTGTTTGGATTGCTAATTTTGCCTGCAAATTCTTCAAAGGAAGCCTCAATAGACGCTTTATCTCCATAAATATCGAGATGATCGGCATCCATAGAGGTAATGCAAGCGATATCTGGATGTAGATGCAGAAACGAACGGTCAAACTCATCGGCTTCTACAACAGTAACCGTAGTACCACTGCCCACCAAATTAGAATTATAATTTTCTAAAATACCGCCTAAAAATGAGGTTACATCCACACCGCTTTGGTATAAAATATGTGCCAAAATACCGGAAGTTGTGGTCTTACCATGTGTTCCGGCTACCGCAAAACAAAACGTATTTTTAGTAATAATCCCTAAAACCTCCGCTCGTTTTTTTATGTCGAAATTTCTTTCTAAAAAATAATTCCATTGTACATGCGAATTTGGCACAGCTGGTGTAACGACTACCAAAGTATTTTCTTCAGAAAAATGAGCTGGAATAAGTGCTATTTTGTCTTCAAAATGAATATCAATGCCGCTTTCTATCAATTCATCGGTTAACTCGGTAGGCGTTTTATCATAACCCGAAACACTTTTGCCCAAGGTATGAAAATAACGCGCCAGGGCACTCATTCCGATGCCTCCGATACCGATAAAAAAAACGTTATGTATTTGATTTATATTCATTTAAAGTATCAGTTTAAAATTTCACTTCGCTCCGTTCGGCTTCGCTTCAGGTCAGATTTAAGGGTAACTATTTATTTTCGAACAATGCGCTTTATTCTATTAATTTATTGACTTTTTAGATTCTTTAGATTCTTATTTTCTCCTTTTTTAACAATTTCACAATTTCATCTACAATATCTTTAGTAGCATTTGGCTTGGCAAGTTGTTTCATGTTATCAGACAATGTTTTTTGCAACGCCAAATCGTTCAACAATTGATTAATTGTCGGTACAAATTGGGTGTCTAAAACAATTTCCTTTAGCATCAAAGCGCCTTTTTTTTCTACGATAGCATTAGCGTTTTTTGTTTGATGATCTTCAGCTACATTAGGCGAAGGAATAAAAAGGGTTGGCTTTCCTACCAAACACAATTCTGACACTGAAGAAGCTCCTGCTCTGGAAATAATTACATCGGCTGCGGCATAAGCCAAATCCATTCGGTCAATAAATGGATGTACTTGAATTCCTGCTGTGTCATTAAAATGTTTGTAGGTTTCGTGATAGATTTTTCCGCATTGCCAAATAACTTGTACATTTTGTGCGCTAAAATTAACTACTTCTTTTGCTATCAATTGATTAATTCTTCGGGCTCCTAAGCTACCACCAAGCACTAGAATTGTTTTTTTGGCATCGTCCAATTTAAAAAATTCTTGACCTGCTTGACGCAATAACTTGATGTCTATTAAATCTTGACGTACCGGATTTCCTGTTAATACAAGTTTATTCTTGGGAAAAAATTGTTCGAGATTTTCGTAGGCTACACAAATTTTATGAGCGTTTTTACTCAGCCACTTGTTGGTAATGCCTGGAAACGAATTTTGTTCCTGGATAAGCGTCGGGATTCCTGCCAAGGCAGCCATCTTGAGCAATGGACCACTGGCAAAACCACCCGTACCAATAACCACATCTGGTTGAAACTCTTTAATTATTGCCCTAGATTTAAGAAGACTATCTATTAATTTGAACGGAAAAAGTGCATTATCTAAAGTTAATTTCCGTTGAATACCCGAAATCCAAAGTCCTTTAATGGGATAACCCGCTTGCGGTACTTTTTGCATTTCCATTTTGTCTTTGGCTCCTACAAATAAAAATGCAGCATCGGGAAACCGAAGCTTTAATTCATTGGCAATAGCAATTGCCGGATAGATGTGTCCACCTGTACCGCCGCCACTTAATATGAATTTAAGCCCTGCCCTTCCTTGCCAAAGGGAGGGAGAAGTAGGTACATCGCTTTTTATTTGCTTATTCTCTGCCACTGTAATTTAAATTATTTAAACTTTACTGCATCCATAGGATTTCCTACCTCATCTATTGTGTAATCTTCATTTCCAACTTTGGCAGCTAAGAGACTTTCATCTTCGGCCAATTGTTTGTCTATCAATTTTTGTAATGCTACTTCTCTTTGCGTTTTTTCATTTAATTCTTGAGCAATTTCTTCTTCTTTTTTGGTAACACTTAAAATGATTCCGATAGCAAAACACGTCATCCAAATTGAGCTTCCTCCGCTGCTGACCAGCGGTAATGTTTGTCCCGTTACAGGTAATAATTCAACTGCAACACCCATATTGATTAAGGCTTGAAAAATTATTGGAAATCCTAATCCGACTACCAATAATTTTCCGAACATTGAGTTGGCTTTATGAGCTGCTACAATAAATCGGAAGAACAATAATAAATACAAAAGCAACACTCCTAACCCTCCGATAAGACCATATTCTTCGACAATAATAGCATAAATAAAGTCGGAAGATGACTGGGGGAGAAAATTTTTCTGCACACTTTTTCCGGGTCCTAAACCATAAATACCACCACTTGCTATGGCTATTTTTGCCTTTTCTATTTGATAATCGTCTTCATCGGGTTTATCCGTAGTAAAATTTTCTATGCGACTCATCCAAGTATCTACTCGGTTTGGGAATGCATCTGGAAAAGCTTTCACAATCAGAATAAAAAACGACAAGGCAACGATACCCATAATGACAATGGCACCAATGTATTTTAAGGGATATTTTCCGATAAAAACGAGTAAAATTACCATCGAGAACAAAAGTGCAGCCGTAGAAAAATTGGCAGGAAGTATCAGTAGTAAAGTTATTGCTACGGGAATCCATAACTCTAAAAACGAACTTTTGAACGTTATTGGATTTTCGCGCTTTTTACTTAAAAAACGTGCCACATAAATCATTAAAACAATGGATGCAGCTGTAGAAGTTTGAAAGGTGATTCCTATAAACGGTACTTTAATCCACCGGCTGGCATTGGCACCATCTATAACTGTACCTTTTACCAAAGTATATACCAAAAGCACCCAAATAAAAAACAATAAGTAAGAAATTATAGGTCGGAAATAATGATAGGGCACTTTGTGGATGTTGTAAATTATCAGAAATCCAACGGTAATGTGTACCGCATGTTTTACAAGGTAGCCCAGTGTATTGCCGGTGCCATCATACATAAACGCCAAATTGCTACTTGCACTAAAAACGGGCATAAAAGAAAATACAGCTAATAAGGCCACGAATGACCAAATGCCTTTATCTCCCTTTAAATTGCTAATTAGTGCTTTCATAAAATGGTTCTTCTTTAAGGTATCAAAACCTTTAAACTGATTTTTTACAAATTTTTTACGGCTTGAACAAACTGTCGTCCTCTGTCTTCATAATTTTCGAATAAATCGAAACTTGCGCAAGCAGGCGATAACAATACAGTATCTCCTTTTTCGGAGAGACGATGTGCTGTTTTTACGGCATCTTCCATTGATGTAACTTCAACCATCATGTCTACAATACCACCAAAAGTTTCAATAATTTTTTGATTATCAACACCTAAACAAACAACTGCTTTTACTTTTTCATACACTAATTCCAGCAAAGAGGTATAATCGTTGCCTTTATCTACGCCACCTACAATCCACACGATAGGCGTTTTTACACTTTCTAACGCAAAAAACGTTGAATTTACATTAGTAGCCTTAGAATCATTGATGTACTGTACATTTTGCACTTTTAAGACTTTTTCTAACCGATGTTCTACCCCTTGAAAAGACATTAGACTTTCTCTGATTGTTTTCTTTCTGATATTCATCAGTTGCGCCACTGAAACTGCTGCCATTGCATTTTTTAAATTATGCTTTCCTTCAAGTGCTAAGTGTGCTGTATCCATGGTAAATTCGTTCTGATCTATCGTAACTTTCATTGTATTGTCTTGTATTGATGCTCCATTTTCTATTGTTTTTGTCAATGAAAAAGGAACTCTATTTGCTTTAATTGTATGTTGATTTAACCACGAGTGAATCATTTCGTCATCGCCATCGTAGATAAAATAATCGCCTTCTTTTTGGTTTTGTGTAATTCTAAATTTAGCATTGATATAATTTTCATATTGATACTCATATCTGTCTAAATGATCAGGACTTAAATTAGTCAAAATCGCAATGTGTGGTGAAAATGTGTAACATCCATCTAATTGAAAACTACTTAACTCCAACACATACACATCGTAATCATTTTCAGCCACTTGCCATGCAAAACTTTGACCTATATTTCCTCCTAGTCCTACGTTTAAACCGCCCTCTTTTAACAATTGGTAAGTTAACATTGTGGTAGTCGTTTTGCCATTACTTCCTGTGATACCAATGAGGGTAGCTGAGGTAAATGGCGCTGTAAACTCAATTTCAGAAATAATCGGAATATTTTTAGCTTTCAGCTGCTTTACAATAGCCACTTTATCTGGAATACCGGGGCTTTTCATCACCACATCGGCATTTAAAATCAATGCTTCGGTGTGTTTATTTTCTTCCCACAAAATGCCGTTAACCGTAAGAACATTTTTATACTTATCTTTAATTTCGCCGAAATCAGATACAAAAACATCATATCCTTTTTTCTTGCCTAAAATGGCTGTCCCCACGCCACTTTCGCCACCTCCTAGAACTACTAATCGCTTCATTTATCGGAGTTTTAGGGTTACAATGGATAGAATAGCGAGTAAAATTCCAACAATCCAAAAGCGTGTTACAATTTTACTTTCGTGATAGCCCTTTTTTTGGTAATGATGATGCAAAGGCGACATTAAAAATATTCTTCGGCCTTCGCCAAAACGTTTCTTGGTGTATTTAAAATAACTGACTTGCAGTACTACTGAGAAATTTTCGACCAAGAAAATACCACATAAAAGCGGAATCAGCATTTCTTTTCGGACGGCTATGGCCAATACCGCTATGATTCCTCCGATGGTTAAACTGCCGGTATCTCCCATAAAAACAGCCGCTGGATATGAATTATACCATAAAAACCCGATTAAAGCACCTACAAATGCTGCAATAAAAACGGTCATTTCTCCCGAATCAGGAATATACATAATGTTTAAATAATTAGACAAAATGATATTTCCGGAAACGAAAGCAAAAATCCCCAAGGCCGTGACCGAAATAGCCGATGTTCCTGCTGCAAGGCCGTCAATTCCATCGGTTAAATTAGCTCCATTGGATACCGCTGTGATGATAAAAATCACAATGGGAATGAAAACGAGCCAAGCCCAATCGCGATAATTTTCGCCCGTCCAAGCCAATAATTCGGCATAATCAAACTCGTTATTTTTGAAAAAAGGAATGGTTGTAAGCGTTGATTTTTGTGCAGAATCGGTTGGCAAAATCACTGAGCCTTGCTGCTCTTGAACATAAGCAGTCAACACTTTAGAATTGGCATCATCTCGAACGGTAACGCCCGGATGAAAATACAATACTGAACCTACAATTAGACCTAAACCTACTTGTCCAATTACTTTAAAAATTCCTTTTAAACCTTGTTTGTCTTTTTTAAATATTTTAATATAATCGTCTACAAAACCGATGGTTCCCATCCAAAGCGTGGTTACAATCAATAAAACGATGTAAATATTGTCTAACTTAGTTAATAAAACCACGGGGATTAGGGTGGCCATAATGATGATTAAACCGCCCATAGTGGGTGTGCCAGCCTTTTCGTTTTGGCCTGCCAAACCCAATTCGCGAACGGTTTCTCCCACTTGTTGATTGCGTAGGAAGTTGATTACTCGTTTTCCAAAAATAGTAGAAATCGTCAATGACAGTATGACCGCCAATGACGAACGGAAAGTGATGTATTGAAAAACACCCGTACCTGGAACATCCAAGGTTTTATCTAAATATTGAAATAAGTAATACAACATATCCTTTTATTTTTGAAGCATTTGCAAAAATTCCTTTACTATTTTCATATCATCAAAATCGTATCGAACACCTTGAATTTCTTGATAGGTTTCGTGTCCTTTTCCGGCGATTAATAAAATATCTAAACCAGAAGCCAACTGGCAAGCGGTTTTTATGGCTTGTTTTCGATCTATGATTGCCATCACTTTTCGATGATTTTGGGGTTCTACTCCTTTTTCCATTTCTTCAATAATGGTTTCAGGATTTTCAGACCTCGGATTATCGGAGGTTAGTATCACTTTATCGCTAAGTTGTGTGGCAATGTTTGCCATAATGGGTCGCTTTGTTTTATCGCGATCACCACCACATCCAACCACGGTAATTAACTGCTCGTTTTTGGTACGGATATCATTAATGGTTTTTAATACATTTTCTAAGGCATCCGGCGTGTGTGCATAATCAACGATGGCTGTGATTTTTGTATCAGACACAATAAATTGAAACCTTCCTGACACACTATTTAATTCTGACATTAATCGCAAGACTTCAATAGATTCTAAACCAAGTTCTACAGCAGTAGCATAAATCGCAAGCAAATTATAGGCATTGAATGTCCCGATGAGTCGCGTCCAGATTTCATCATTATTGATTTTTAAAAGCAATCCGGATATTTGGTTTTCTAGAATCAAACCTTTGTAGTCAGCCAATGTTTTTAAGGCATAGGTTCGTTTTCTAGCCGATGTGTTTTGAAGCATTAAAGCACCATTTTTATCGTCTATGTTGGTCAATGCAAAAGCCGTTTTTGACAATCCATCAAAGAATGATTTTTTTACATCGCGGTATTCGTTAAAAGTGCTGTGGTAATCCAAATGATCGTGCGACAGGTTTGTAAAAATCCCACCCTCGAAAGTCAAGCCCTCGGTTCGTCTTTGGTGAATGCCATGCGAGCTGACTTCCATAAAACAAAATTCGACACCTTCATCATTCATTTCCTTCAAAAAATAATTGATAGTTAATGAATCGGGTGTGGTGTGTGTGGCTTTATGCTCTACATCATTAACCAAAATTTTTACAGTAGACAGCAATCCCACTTTATAGCCGGCTTTTTTAAACAATTGGTACAGTAAAGTGGCCACGGTAGTTTTTCCGTTGGTACCCGTTACGCCAACCAATTTTAAATTTTTTGATGGATTTCCGTAGAAATTAGTGGCCATAAATGCCAACGCCGAATGTGCATTTTTTACTTGAATATAGGTCACATTATCATGAAGCACTTCCGGAAGCACTTCGCACACTACAGCAGCTGCACCTTGAGCAATGGCTTTTTCTATAAACTGATGTCCGTCAGAAACCGTTCCTTTAATAGCTACAAAAACATCTTGACTAGCGCTTTTTCGCGAATCAAAATCAATTTTGTTCACCGCTAAATCGGTGGTTCCATGAACCGCTTCGATAGCCACCTTATATAATATGTCTTTTAAAACCATCATGATAATTCGAGTGTAATTAGGGTGTTTTTGCTAATGGTATTGCCTGGTAGCACACTTTGCGACTTTACTTTTCCGACACCTACAATTTTTACTTTCAATCCTAAATTTCCCAATAAAGCTACTGCATCCATTCCTGCCATTCCTTTCACATTCGGGACTACTTTTTGCTTTTTTTCTAAAGCTGCGTAATACGATTCATACTTGGCTTCTAGTTTTGCATCTACTTTTTTGAGGTTTTTAACTTCATTTAATGTAGGTGAATCCGTAAATATTTTCTGAGCAATTCTTTTAAAAACGGGTCCCGCCACATCAGCACCATAAATACCTTTTTCTTTACTTGGCTTATGAATAATGATGATGCAGGAATACTTTGGTTGATCTGCGGGAAAATAGCCTGCAAAAGAAGATGCATAATACATCCCACTTTCAGCACCCTTTCCTTTTCCGTAATTAACTTGTGCTGTTCCTGTTTTTCCGGCCATGGAGAAATCTTTAGAATACAATTTACTTCCTGTACCCTTTTTTACGGTGTTTTCTAAAACAGCACGGACTTTAGCCAAAGTAGCATCCGAACAAATCTTAGGATTAATTACTTCTGTATCAAACTTTTTGATGGTTTTGTTCCATTCTTTTATTTCTTTGACAAAAATAGGTTTGATCATTTTTCCGTCATTGGCTACGGCGTTGTAAAGCGTAAGCATTTGCAACGGAGTTACCGAAACGCCATACCCGTAAGCCATCCAAGGTAATGTAATACGCGACCAAGATGCATCTCCCACCTGCGGAATTTTCGGAATACCTTCTCCTTCAATGGGTAAACCCAAAGGCTTATTTAAACCATAACTATTGATTCTGTTGACAAACTGTTCTGGGTTATTTTTATAATTTTTTTGAATAGCTTGGGCCATTACGGTATTCGATGACACTTCAAAACCTCGCGCCAAACTAATTTTGCCATAACCTCCTTTATGAGAGTCACGCACTTTACGGCGGTAGTACTCGATTTCGCCTCCATTGGTGTCGTAAATTGTACTCGTATCGGCTTTTTTATCATCCAAAAGAGCAATTAAATCAAGCAATTTAAAAGTAGATCCAGGCTCTTGCGATTCGCCCACTGCATAATTCAATTTTTCGTAATAATTACCATTACCGTCCCGACCTAAATTAGCAATTGCTTTAACTTCGCCGGTTTTACATTCCATCACCACCACGCTACCATGATCGGCTTCATAATGCTCTAACTGCTTTAACAATGCATGATGAGCAATATCTTGAATATACACATCAATGGTAGATATAATATCATATCCGTCTTGTGGCTCTACTTCGTTATTATCTCGAAGAGGTTTCCACTGGCCTTTGGCAATTCTTTGTTTTAAAATTTTACCATCTTTACCGTTGAGATAAGAACTAAAAGCGCCTTCAATTCCAGCCACGCGGGTTTTTCCTTCGTGGTCGATGCGTTCGTAACCAATGGTTCGTTCGGCAATTTTACCAATTGGATGTTCTCGCACGGTTTCTTGCTCTACAATAATACCTCCTTTGTAAGCTCCTAAATTGAACAGTGGAAAACGTTTAATTCGCATGTAATCAGTATAACTCAAATCACGAGCGATCAAAAAATACCGGTTTTTTTGCGTTCGAGCACGGGTTAGTTTGGTTCGAAATTCGTTACTCGACTTGCCTAGTAAAACCGATAAAGAGTCGGCTAAGTCGTTGATATGCGTGTTAAAATTGACATCGGTAGGTGCCAAAGCATCAAAACGAATCAAATAATTAGGAATGGATGTGGCCAATAAACTACCGTCAGCCGAATAAATATTTCCCTTATTTGCAGGAATGACAAAGTTTTTTACTGATCGTTCCTTAGCCAACTGCCGATAATAATCGCCCTCAACCCACTGTATATTAGTGAGTTTTACCACAATTGCAACAGCAATAACAAATATTGCTAGTGCAAAAAGGTAAATCCGGTAGGACATATTTTTATCTTCTATTGCCATAATTTTTCAAAAAAGTTTTTTTTGGGCTCTGCTGCTTTTACTTTTATTTTTACGGGAGGCACCGATGAAGGCTTGATTCCCTTTACTATCATTTTTTTTTCGATGGTAGATTCTAGTTTGAGTTCCATTAACTCTGACCGACGGTCTACAAATTCAGAACGTAACTCTTTAACTTCCGACTCTAAAGCTTTTATTTTAAATATTTTTTGTTCGTATCTATTGGTATTTGCAATCATTAAAATGGCAAGAAAAATCACAAAAAGGATAAACGCCCAATTTCTATTGGCGTCTTTATCTACTAAAAAGCGCGCTTTTAATACATTATAAATACCTCCCTTCATTGCGATTATTTTTTTTCTGCAATTCGTAACTTGGCGCTTCGTGCTCGATTATTTCGGTAAATTTCATCTGCATTGGGCACGATTAATTTTCCAATCGTACTAAATGGAACCGAAAAATTTCCAAAAAAATCACGTTCAGGTTCGCCTTCAAACATTCCGTTCTTCATAAAACGCTTTACCAAACGATCTTCTAACGAGTGGTAAGAAATTACGCTTAGACGTCCGCCGGGTGCCAATATTTCAAGCGATTGCTCTAAAAATTCTTTCAAAACATCCATTTCTTGATTGACTTCAATGCGAATGGCTTGATACATTTGAGCTAATATTTTATGGCTTTTGTGAGCGGGTAAAAACCGACTGAGCACTTGTTTTAACTGTTCGGTATTTCTGATTTCGTCATTTTCGCGGTATTCTAAAATGGTTCTGGCAATGGCAGGAGCATTTTTTAACTCGCCGTAGTCTAGAAAAACACGTCTCAAATTTGCCTCATCATATTCATTAACCACTTTAAAAGCACTGAGATCGTTTTTTTGACTCATTCGCATATCGAGCTCGGCGTCAAATCGGGTAGAAAATCCGCGTTCGGCAACGTCAAACTGATGCGAAGAGACGCCTAAATCGGCCAAAATTCCGTCTACTTGACGCACATTATAAAACCTCAAAAATCGTTTGATGAATCGAAAATTTTCATTAATCAACACAAAGCGTTCATCCGAAAAAGCATTCGCTAACGCATCTTCATCTTGATCAAATGCAAATAACTTTCCATCAGGACCAAGCCTATTTAAGATTTCTTGAGAATGACCCCCGCCTCCAAACGTAACATCAACATAGATGCCGTTCGGTTTTATATTCAAACCGTCTACTGTTTCTTTGAGTAAAACTGGATTATGATAGTCCATCTGCATCGTCATTTAAATTTCCCATTACTTCTTCGGCCAAATCCGCAAAATCAACATCATCACCACCAATAGAGGCTTCGTACAAATCCTTGTCCCAGATTTCTACAATATTTACTTTGGACGAAAGCACCAAATCTTTTTGGATTTCGCCATAAACCAATAAATCTTTCGGAATTAAAAGTCGTCCTAAATCGTCTATTTCAATCACTTTTACGCCTGCCATAAATCGGCGTATAAAATCGTTGTTTTTTTTATTAAACCGATTTAACTTATTGATTTTAATCATCATTAAGTTCCATTCAGCCATTGGCCACAACTCCAAACATTTATCAAAAACCGAACGCTTAAGTACGAAACCCTCTTGCAAAGAAGCGTTTAACTGCTTCTTCAAAGGAGCTGGCAAAAGCAATCGTCCTTTGACGTCTGCCTTACATTCGTATGTTCCGATGATTGAATTCAAAACCTATCTTATTTATTAAGTAGCAAAAATAGAAAAAAAATTACCACTTTCTACCACTTTCTACCACATTGTTAATAAGTTTTAACGACTTAGATTTAAAATCCCTACGTATTGATTTTCTGATTATTACAATTTTATTACTTAAAAATTAAAGTTTAGAAGTATTGATGCATAATTTGATAATTAACCTCTGAAAATAACTACAAAAAATAAACTATTCACAAAATTGTGTTAATGATAAAACACGACGATTCCTTAAAAGTCAGTAGATCACTTTGACGGGAAAGTACAGTTAAAAAAAGAGAATTAGGTGTTGGATTTTGTATAAAAAATTAATGTTAAAAAATGATTTTAACCCAATAAGTTCTATATTTGTCTTCTCGAATTTTATAGAGTGAGAGTCAAAAAGAACCATGAAGCACGAATTAAAAAAAGAAGGACGTTATACCTATTTTGAAGCAGGAGAAGGCACTCCAATTATCATTTTACATGGATTAATGGGAGGATTGAGTAACTTTGATGGCGTTGCACATTACTTTCCTGAGAAAGGTTATAAAGTTGTTATTCCTGAATTACCAATATACACACAAAGTATTTTAAAAACGAATGTAAAAGCTTTTGCCAAGTATGTCAAGGACTTTATTACATTTAAAGGTTTTAACCGTGTCATTTTGTTAGGAAATTCGCTTGGAGGCCATATTGCTTTGTATCACACAAAAATGTATCCTGAAAAAATGCTTGGACTTGTAATTACGGGAAGTTCAGGACTGTATGAAAGTGCCATGGGAGACAGTTATCCGCGTCGGGGCGATTATGAATACATTCAAAAGAAAGCCGAAGCGGTATTTTATGATCCCAAAATAGCTACCAAAGAAATTGTTGATGAAGTCTATGAGATGGCAAATGATCGTATCAAACTGATCAAAACCTTAACCATTGCCAAGAGTGCCATCCGACACAACATGGCTAAAGATTTACCTAAAATGCACGTTCCCACTTGCATCATTTGGGGTAAAAATGATAATGTAACACCTCCAGAAGTAGCTGTAGAATTTGACCAATTGCTACCCAACTCCTCCTTATATTGGATAGATAAATGCGGTCATGCAGCCATGATGGAACGACCCGATGAGTTTAACGAAATTATGCACAGTTGGCTTAAAAAAGTAAATTTATAAAATAGTTTCCCCGCGATATAAACCACTATTTGAAGCGCAAAGTCTTTAAATAGTGGTTCTTTTTTAACTAACTTTGCGCTAAATTGAATTAAAATGAAAATCACTACTGCCGAATTTATCATCAGTAATTCTGAGGTAGGTAAATGTCCGAAAGAACCTTTGCCCGAATACGCTTTTATTGGAAGGTCGAATGTTGGAAAGTCATCGCTGATTAACATGTTAACCAACCATAAAAATCTGGCTAAAACCTCAGGCCGTCCCGGTAAAACGCAATTGATTAATCATTTTAAAATAAACAATAATTGGTTTTTAGTCGACCTACCGGGTTATGGTTACGCCAAGGTTTCTAAAAAAACAAAGTCGGTTTTTCAACAGTTTATCACTGACTATTTTGAAACCCGACAGCAACTGGTTTGTGCCTTTGTATTGATTGACGTTCGGCATGAAGCGCAAAATATCGACTTAGAATTTATGAATTATATGGGCGAGAGCGAAATTCCGTTTTGTATTATTTTCACCAAAGCCGATAAAATCAGTAAAACCAAAATTGATTCGCATATTGCGGCTTATAAAAAACAAATGTACGCCAACAATTGGGAAGAAATGCCACAGTATTTTGTTACTTCTAGCACTGATGGCACGGGCAAAGAGGCTGTATTAGAATACATTGCATCCATCAATGAAGAAATGTTTAAAAATGATTTGTTGTAAAAAATAAAAATTACTGCATGAGAACTGGACACATCAAAAACTCATCTGATAGAGATTTTTCTGTTTAAAAAAAACAAACTGTCGTTACCTTTTGCAGAGCGCTTCGTTCTATTTTATCAACTCCATTTTTTCGGCAAAATAATCACAGAAATCCTTCATCGTATCGGACATTTTTTCGTCGTTGGTAGCCCGCTGAAAAGTATCTGCCATGGCCACTAATGTTTGATGAAAAAACTTTTTCATTTCGTCAACCGGCATGTCTTTCGTCCAGAGGTCAATGCGTAAGGTTTCTTGTGCTTTGCTATCCCAAATAGAAAGCATAATTGCCTTGGCTTCTTCTGCATTAATTCCGCCATCTTGAGCACTCCATTGCAGTTTTTCAGGCACTCGATTTTCGTCTAAATCAATTAAAAATTTTATTTCTGAGGTCATTTATATTTTGTTTACGGTTCGAGGTTTCAAGTTTCAGGTTTCAAGTTTCAAGTTTCAGGTTTCAAGTTTAGCTTCGCTCTGTTCGGCTTTGCCTAGTGTCAAGTTTTATATTTAGAAGTTGAGGTTTAAAGTTTTATTAACCTTAAAAAACGTATTTAATCAATTATAATCACTGATAACTTACACCCTAATTACTGAAAACTGAAAACTGAGACTGAGACTGAAAACTATTTCTTTGGTTTGTATTTTGATTTGTTAAAAATAGTTGTTGCATCGGTAGACAAAAGTGTTTTGATATCTACGTCGTTATTTTCGGCATAGGCTCGCACAATTTGCCAACCCAACCAAGCCCCCACACGTCCTGGCGACTCGTTATCAATTTCGAGGTAAAATTTCGAAAAAGGCGCTCGATGAATAAAGCGTCCTCCTAATCTGGAATCGGTACTGTAAAGTAAATTTTCGTCAATAAAATACCGCCACATATCACTTTCGTTTTCCTGACACCATTTGATTTGTTCGGCCGTATAGCCTATTTTATCCGCATCTGAATAGTCGGGAATCAGCAGGTCTTTGACATACAAATATTTTCCTTCAAAAATCATTTGCGACAATAAATTCTTAGACACCTCCTCCGGAATTTGATTCAAAGATAAAGCACTCACTACGTCCGGGACAATCTGAGAAGCTGTAAAATTTTGTCGGATATAAGCGGGAAATTCACTCTTGTAAAATTCATGATCGTGACCCAAATACAATTCTAAAGCTATAAGCAAGTGATTGCCGGTATAAATTACCTTATTATTATAATCCATATCATTGATTACCGTAATGATTTGGGGCAATCGTGTATTGGGAAAATAAAATTTGGCGTGTTTAAAAACCGCTTCAATTTCTGCTTTTTGAGCTTCGAAGTTTCCGTAGGATTTTTGCACCTCGCTATACAATTCTCTCCACAACGGATTGGTGTTTTTATTAATCCAAACCGAATCTGGCACACCTTGCGGAAAAAAATCGGGAAATTCAGACTTCAGCTTATCGAAATTTTCGGGTTTGGTATCAAAAAACCGTTGCTCAAAGCGAGTCAACTGCAAAGACACCGGAATTTCCTCAATTTTCTTTTCGATTTCAGACGTTTTCTTGCAGCCAAAAAGCAACGAAGCAAAAACGAACAATACAATTATTTTTTTCATGTCTACCGATTAATTTTTAGCCCAAACAACATTGAAAATCAGTTGTTTTATCCTTTTAAAAATTGAAAAACGAACACTTCAATTACTTTTGGGTATGGAATAAGTTCAAAAAAACAGCACTATTTCTGAAAGCAAACGACATTTTTTGTACTTTTATTGCTTAGTAAAATCTGATGCAAATATACATTGCAAGTGTATTAAAAACACCAAATGAGATGCAAAAAATGAATAAAATAAACGCAGAAAAAGTAAGCAGTCATATTGTAAATTGGTTAAAAACCTATGCCCAAAATGCCAAAGTGAATGGTTTTGTAGTGGGTGTTTCAGGTGGGGTAGATTCGGCGGTAACGTCTACACTATGTGCTCAAACAGGTTTAAAAGTAGTGTGTGTAGAAATGCCTATTCATCAGGATGTTAAGCAAGTAAATCGCGCTAAAGAACATATCGCACAATTGAAAAAGCGTTTCGACAATGTTTCTAGCTTAGAAATAGACTTGACACAAACATTTGATGTTTTTAAAAATACAGTCCCTGAAAGTCCAGACCAAGTAAAATATAATTTGGCTTTGGCCAATACCAGAGCGCGTTTACGAATGACTACTTTATATTATGTAGCCGGAGTTCACGGCTTGCTTGTGGCAGGAACCGGCAATAAAGTGGAAGATTTTGGCGTAGGATTTTATACCAAATACGGCGATGGCGGAGTCGATTTGAGTCCGATAGCTGACTTACTCAAAAGCGAAGTTTTTACCCTTGGTAACTATTTAGAAATTCCAGAATCCATACAAAATGCAGCACCTACCGACGGACTTTTTGGCGACGACCGCACCGATGAAGACCAACTGGGTGCTTCTTATGACGAATTAGAATCCGCGATGATTGCCGATGAGCTTGGTAAAACCGAACAAGATTTTGAAGGAAGAGCCTTAGAAGTATTTAAGATTTATAAAAGATTAAATGCTATTAATCAACATAAAATGAATCCAATTCCGGTGTGTAAAATTCAGTAAATGTGCAAATTATGTAGTGCATTTATTTTTAAAAATATTGAAAAAAAAAGGTTTTAAATCAAAGGTATTTACTCACTAAAAGCCTTCGTGATTTTTTACTTAGTGGTGGTAGCGAGACATTACCCTACCTAATTTAGAAGAAAAAGTACCTATCAATTTATAATAATCCATAGCCATGGTGAGGACTTCTGTGTTATCAGCTTCTGGTTCTGGTGAAATTTCTTTTTTTAATTCTTCAATAATTTTATCTACAAGAAACCATCTAAGCGTTAGAATTGTTTCCGTAACATATTGGCTTACTGAATGGGCTTTTTCTTTAACAAAAATATTTTGGGCTTCCCAATTGTGTAAGGTCAATTTTTCGTCTTCCATCAAAACATCGGTTACTTCTTGAGCCAACTCGGGTGGCAGTTGCATCAAATACTGTTCGGTATTAAAGTGTTCGTTTTGCCGAAAAAACATCATAATATTGTTGTAAATATCTCTAAATAAAGGATTTGCCAATTCAACTTCATCTTCTTGTAAACTGAGATAAATACGTTCAAACACTTTATAATTTCGTTTTTCAGTATAATGCTCTACTTCTCCCTCGTCGTTATTTCGGAGTAAAACATCTTCAAATTCCTCTTCAACGTTTCCGTACAGGAGTAAAATTTCAATAATCTTCCGCTCAATTTCATATTGAATATCTACTTTTTGATCTGTATTCATATCTTCTGAAGTATGTACAACTTCAAAAGATTTTTGTCCTACAGTTTCGGGATTTTTTAGTTTTTTATTGGCCTCGGCGTTATCTTTTTGAATAATCTGAGCCAGCGTGCTTACTAAAACTTGTTCAGAAATATCCATGATTCTCGAACATTCTTGCACGTAAATTTCCCGCTGAATTCGGTCGGGTACTTTAGAAATACTTACTACAATTTCTCTAATTAAATCGGCTTTTTTGACAGGATCATTTTTGGCGTCGGCCATCAATAACGAAGCTTTAAACTGAATAAAATCTTTAGCATTGGCTTCTAAATATTCGGTTACCTGCTCGAAATTGTATTTTTTAGCAAAACTATCGGGGTCTTCACCATCGGGAAAACTGCACACCTTTACATTCATTCCTTCTTCAAGAATCAAATCAATACCACGAAGTGAAGCGCGAAGTCCGGCGGCATCGCCATCAAAAAGCACTGTGATATTTTTTGTCAACCGATTGATTAATCGGATTTGGTCAGGTGTTAATGCCGTCCCAGAAGAGGCAACCGTGTTTTCGATTCCGGTTTGATGAAATTGAATTACATCAGTATAACCTTCTACGAGGTAGCAATTATTTTGCTTGGCAATAGCTTGCTTCGCATGAAAAATACCATAGAGTACTTTACTTTTATGATACAATTCGCTTTCAGGAGAGTTTAGGTACTTGGCTGCTTTTTTATCATTGGTTAAAATTCTGCCCCCAAAACCCAAAGTTCTGCCCGACATACTTTGAATAGGAAACATCACTCTGGCTCGAAATCGATCAAGAAGGCCTTTGTCTTCTTTAACAATGGTGAGCCCCGTAGCTTCCATAAAATCAAGCTTATAGCCTTTGACCAAGGCTTCTTTAGAAAAAGCATCCCAGCCTTGTGGAGAATATCCGAGTCCGAATTTCTTGATGGTTTCCATGCTAAAACCACGCTCTTTGAAGTAAGAGAGACCGATTGCTTTTCCTTCTTCGGTTTCTAAAAGTGCGTGTTGGAAGTACTTTTGGGCAAATTCAGAAACTAAAAATAAACTTTCTCGCAGGTCTACCGACGCCTTTTGCTCATCCGATTGTTCGGTTTCTTCGATTTCAATATTGTATTTTTTGGCTAAATATCGAATGGCCTCAGGATAGGTAAAATGCTCATGCTCCATAAGAAACGTAACCGCATTACCTCCTTTTCCGGAACTAAAATCTTTCCATATTTGCTTAACGGGAGATACCATAAATGAAGGAGAACGCTCGCTCGAAAACGGACTCAATCCTTTAAAATTACTACCAGCTCTTTTTAATTGTACAAAATCGCCAATGACCTCCTCCACTCGGGCGGTTTCGAACACAGTATCAATGGTGGCTTGCGAAATCATGGCAGGTTTTTGGATTCAAAATTAAAAAGAAATACGCTTGATTTTTTAAAAAACAATACATTTTAGAAGCACTTTTAAAGTACCATGAAACGTATTTTTATTCTTTAAACTTTAGCTTAGCTATACTGTCGAGTTCTATTTTAAGCGGTGCAATTTCTTTTAAAAATAGCGGTTTGAGTTTGGCATCCATTGGTTCAGAATTGGGTAATTTTTGTTTCAAAGGATCTACTTGAACTCCATTTTTCCAAAACCGATAACATACGTGAGGTCCTGTGGCTAGACCTGTGCTTCCTACCCGTCCGATGGTTTCTCCTTGGGTTACTCGCTGTCCTTTTCGAACCAAAATTTTAGACATGTGCAGGTATTGTGTGGCGTAGGTACTAGAATGTTTTACTTTTACATAATTTCCGTTTCCGGCAGTATAGCCCGTTCGTTCTACCACACCTGAGGCGGTAGTTACAATTGGCGTTCCGTGTGCCGCGGCATAATCGGTTCCGTTGTGTGCCTTGAAGCGCTGCTGAACAGGATGAAACCTACGGGTGGAAAACTTTGAAGAAATTCTGTAACCGAATTTGAGCGGTGCTTTTAGAAACATATTTTTTAACACTTTTCCTTCCTCATCATAATAATCAGTACGGCGTTGATTAGGGTCTTGCTTGAATGGAAAGGCATATATTTTTTTTCCTTTGTGAATAAAAAACGATGCTTCAAGATTTTCTACTCCGGCATAAATCGTGTCGCTGATGTATTTTTCAGTGAAGGTTACCGCAAATCGATCTCCTTTCTGGATTTTAAAGAAATCTATTGAATAGGCATAAATATCGGCTAAATTTTGCGCAAGCGAAGGATTGACACCCGCCTGATCTAAAGTTGCCGAAAGCGAACCGTCAATTTCGGTAGCAATAGTGCGACGTTTGATAGTTACAGGAAGTTCTTTTTTATAGGCTTGGATTGAATCGCGTAAATCAACAACGTAATAATGTGAAATATCGGCTTTATAAATAAATGCTTGTAGGATTCTAGCAGTATCTTTGCTTCGCAAAAGTGTATATTCTTTTCCGATGCGAATATTTCTCAGATTGAAAGTGTCTTTTACTTTTTGGGTAATTTCAAATTCTTTTTTTGTGCCTAAATTTTGTGCATTAATGATACTTCCAAAGGTATCGCCACTTCGAATTGTGTCTCGAACCACATCATAATCATTAAGTGTAAAACCAAATTCAACAACAATAGGTTCGGGCTTAGCAACGGGTACTATTTCTTTCTTTGGCTCTTCTTTTTTACAAGAACATACGAGAGTTAGTAGTAATATGACGTATAATGCTTTTTTCAAAAGTGTTTTTTTATGCAGTTAACATTATTTTTGCTTCGCTTGTTGGTTGAAGCTTGGTTCTTCTCCCCAATGTTCTAATTCTTCTTTCGACCATAAATCTGGGAAAAATATTCTTCGTTGGTATTTAGGGTGCATATATTTTTTCCAGTCGCTACCTCCGGTTGCTTCTCCGCTACCTATGCCACTGCTTTCAATGTACTTCTTGGCCGTATTGAGGTGCTGCATCACCCAGGTAATATTTACGGTATGATCATAATGCCGCATAGCTTGGACTAGGGAAGGATTGGATTGAGCTTCTTTAGAAAGTTGTTTGAATTTTTGCCAAATATTGATGGTGTTGTATTCTTCCATAAAAGACAAAAATTCTTTTTTATACTTACGTTCAAATTCTTTGAGTAAATATGATTTTTCGTTGGTATGATAATCTTTACCTGCCGCTTGCCAATATAAATGTTCTAACGCATTTTCGTAAGAAGAATTTCGGTCGATGGTAGCTCTAAATCTGCAGTCAATTAGGTTGATTAAATCAGTAGAGGCAAATTCAATCAAGCGGTATTGTGCACTTTGAAAGCCACTTGCCGGCGTCAGGGTGTTTCTGAATTTCATGTATTGCTCCACTTCCATTCCGTCTCCCATGATGCTAAACGAGGTAGTAAGCATGTCGAAATAGCGACTGATTCTCATGAGTTTTTCGGTAAAATAATCAGCCTCGGGTTTTTCGGTATGACAAAGTTGCTCGATTTCCCAAAGTATCATTTTGAATAGCAGTTCATTGACTTGATGGTACATGATAAAAACCATTTCGTCAGGAAGTGTGGTGCGTTGTGTTTGAAGATTGAGCAAAGCATCCGTTTGGATATAATCCCAATATGTAATTGGTTTTGACCATAATAAACCTTCTAAATGAACATTGGTTTTTTGGTCGATTGCGGTGTATTTTTCTTGAATTTGATTTAGTAATTCTTCACGATGCGTTGCACTCATTTTTGTTTTGCTTTTACGGAAAAAGGATACTTCAAACCTTTAAAAGCATCCAAATCTGCTTTTAAAGACCCAACTGCCAAACTTGCTTTTACGCGAATTGGCATTTTGTTATCGTCGTCAGAAATCCAAACGGTGAGACTTTCTTGCTCTTTAAAAACGCGACCTGCTTGAACGTAAGGTCTGAAAATCATCGTTGATATAATTCCAAATTTTGTTGTAATGTTTTCGTTACCAAGGTATTTCAATTTAAATTTAGTGGTATCATCGTCAAAAAACATATCGACGGCGATGGATTCTCCTACTTTTAACTTATCAATATCAGGGTGGTTGCGAAGGTAGTAAAATGTTGATAAAATATCTTGTGTATTAGCAGGAACTATAAAACTTTTTTCGGTTTTTTTCTTATAATCTTTTACTGTAACAGTACTTTTGACCTGATTAAAGAATCCTTCTTGGTTTTTGGTATAGCCACCTTCGTCTATTTTTCGGACAAATTGATACGGAATACCTGTTTCTTTATCAAAATAGCTTTCGTAATTGTCTTCTACTTTAAAGAAAAATTTGGTCATACCTGTTGTATAGCCCTGCCCCACGGCATGATACACTTTTTTATTGTTCCGAACGGCTTCCTTAACTTCCATGGTGGCGTATCCTGCATTGACAAATCCGTAGTGAATCCTGAATTTAAAATACTCTCCTTCCTTAAAGGCACGCTCTTTTTGGGGAACAAAACCCACAATAAAGACAAACAACGCTAGTAGGGCAACATTTTTCATGACTTATTTTTACAGACAATATACAACTTTTATTCCAAAAGTATGTAAACAAAAAAACCCAGCCAAAAATGACTGAGTTTTTATGCTATTAACCAACCAAAAAACTATAAATTATGAAATTTACATAAAAACGAGTAGGGAACCACCCCTGCTTATTTTTCTGATGCAAATATAGTGTAGCGGTTGTGATTTTTTCTGTAAAAAACCAACTTTAACATTTAATTGACAATACATTGGTCGATTTTGGTTCAAAAATTAATATATCGTTAAAATATTCGAAATGTTTTATAAAGTCCCTCTTTTCTCTTGTCTAGTAAGAGAAGGAACTTGATTTGAGGATCCGTTTTATACTTATTTTATTTGGTTTCAGAAAAGCATATAAGAATACCAGATGACATTATTCAAAATAAGATACTATTCGATAATATTTTATAGATGGCTTACCATTTAAGGTTACTGTATTTGTGATCCAGTTGCCGTATTTGTCATAAGTGTATTCAAATTTTTGAAAACGTGAATCGGTTTTAACGCTTTTTAATTGTCCGTTGGGGTAATAGGTTTTTAAAATGTTTTGTTCCGGACAAAAGTTAGAAATCGGCACATTATTTTGGTATTGAATTACATAGTTTTCAACTTTTTCTTGATTATTTTTTTTTCGCAAACCTACTTTTTTTATTAAGCCGCCTTTGCTGTCATAATAGTAATTGATGCTCTTTTGGAGGGTATATTCTTGCACAAGTTGGTTGTTTTTAAATACTTGTGTTACAACATGGGGCTCGCTTGTTTTGTCTTCTAGATTGGTTTTTGTAGATATGATAGTATCTTTTTTATACAGGTATACTAATACAATTATAGGCATATCGTCATTGTTGAATTTTGAATTGTAAATGGTTTCTGACACTAATTTATTGGAAGCATCATATTCATAAATCGCTTTTTCATCATTGTTCGGAAAACCTCGTTTTTCAATGATATTTCCCACTTCATTAAACGTATATTGTCCAATTATGGGCTGAAACACTTCGCTAAAAAAAATATTCTTGTTGTTTTTTTCTTTTTCGGTTATTAAGTCACCTTGTTTTTCAGCAGTTTCAAGAACTTGTTTTACTTTACCAATTAGGTTGTAGTCCTTGGTTGTAATTTTTTGCTGCTGTGCATTTGATAAACAAATTGTAAAAAGAAAAAAGAAAATGTATTTCATTAGGATGCCTTTATTAAAAAACCTTAACCAGTTGGAAAAGGTTTTGAGTGGTTATTTTTTAATTACTTTATATGTTTCTTTTCCTTTATCTGTAAAAATGATTACTAAATAAGTGCCGATGGGTAAACTATTTGTTTTTAAAGTAAACGCATTTTGATTGTTTACTTTTTCTTCTTGAATGAGTTTGCCTGTAAGGTCATATAACTGCACTTGTGTAATGTTTTGCTCTTTTGAAGCTATTTGCAACTCTTCTTGAAATGGATTAGGAAAAAGTGTAAAACTTTTTTCTTTTGTTACTTCTTCTACCGAAAGTGTAGAAGTTTTGGTTTCTTGGGTTCTATTGCCCAATGCATCATAAGCATACTGAATACCCACACCATTGGAATAACTGGCTTGAGTAAGACGGTGTAAATTATCGTAAGTATATGTAACGGTTACTTGGGCTTTTGCTGAAAAGCCGAGAAGTAAAATCGCTATTGTGAGGATTTTGTTTTTCATGTTTTATATTATTTGAATTTTATTTTAATATTTTATAGTAAGGAACTTGAATATTTTATCTATAACTTGTATTATTTTAATTTATCATATAATAACTCATCTAAACTATTATAAGGATCCGAATCAAAAACTGCTAAACCAGAGTGATAATACCATTTATCATTATCATCCTTAAAAATATACCAATCAGGTCTGCCCAAGATTCCTGCTGTTTCTTTGTACATATAACAAGGACAAGCATCAGAAAATGAATTCTTTTTGATTTCAACTAACTCCAAGGATTTTTTTGTCTTCTCAACTTTCTCTTTCAATTCATTATTTTTTTTTAGCTTTTCATTATCGTTTGAACTTGAATTATTTGATGAATTTGAATTTACATAACTAACTGCATAAGCGATGTTTTTTACAGCATAAATTGCATATTCCTTTGATACATTTAAAATATCATTGAATTGTTTTAATGTTGAAACCCTAGAATTTTGACTTTTTAAAGTGAATGAACCTTCATTAACATTTATAGTACCATAAAGTTCATATACTTCGTATGGATTTGATAATCCTGCAAGATTTCCTATATATTCAGTAATACCTGAAGATATGAACTTAGCCTCCCATTGTAGAGTAACTTCTCTTTCTTTAGAATCAAAATCATTAGAATTAAAATAAAAACTTGCGTTTCTACCTGTATTTGGAGATAATTGCTTCATATAACTATAGGCATAATTTTCTGCCAACTTGTTATAAGCATCTATTTGAGGTTTATATACTGCTAGCCTTCGTTGTTTTTCGTTTTCTATCCTAATTTTTCTTGTCTATTTTTTTCGTTGTTAATTGTTTCAGCTACAGTAAGAGCATCTATTTCGCCTTCAAATTCATATAAGTAGGGACTTTTAGGAAAATTTTTTATATAATTGTGATAGGCTTCTTTGGAATTGGAATTGTTGTATAGTTCCCTTGATTTATTATATATTGAAACTAAAATTTCGTTAGTTTCATTTATATATTTGCCGTTTTTAAACTTTTTTAAATATCTATTTGCATCATTGATGTTTTCCAAATATTTTAATATCACTCGTCTATTTTCATTATTAAGTGTTTTAAACCAACTATCCTCTTCAATTGAATAATAATTATAATCAGTAATGTTTTTAAATATATAATCTTCATAATCTGGATACAAATTTTGTTCAATTTCATTAACACAACCTAAAATACTATATCTCATATTTTTAGCGTCAATTTCTGTAAATATCGATTTATACTCATTAAATTGATTTATCAAATCATATGCTTGATTTTCTTCAATCGTTTTGTTTGTTAATATATTAGCATTTACTTTTGGAAATAAATTTGAATAATTAATAATGTATCTATAATTATATGTAGAGTTTATTTTTTGATTGAAATAATCAAGTTCGCCTATATTTTCGAATAATCTTTTAACTCTATGAAAGTCAATATTTTGATTAAATTGGTTGTATTCTTTAGATAGATAAATTTTACCTAATTCAAATTGAGCATTTTTATTATTTGGCAATTTTTCTAAAAGTTTACTTGCCTCCAATAAATTACTTTGATAAAAAAGATAACCTTTATCATCTTTAAATGGCATTTTGTTATTTATTTGAATCTGATTCCCTGCCAAGTATAATTGTGCCATCAACTCAATAGCTGGTTCATAATTATTTTCTACTGAACTTCGAAGGAAATTTATCATATAAGCAGAACGATATCTTTTAAAAAATAAATAATATGATAAAAATTGTGATTCTTTATGGTTTAATCTTGAAGGAATAAACAATTGTTTGATTGCAGCTCCTAGTCTTTTTTCTTCATCAGTTTTATATAAATATAAAATTTCTTTTCCAATAAATTTTTCCAAGTCTTTTATACTTAATAGATTGTGTTGATCATTTGTAAGCATAAATATGGCATATTTATACATATCATCTGGCTTTTCTTTTCTGGCACCTTTTTTTACCTTTTTAAATTCTGAAATATCATATTGCGGAAGTTGGTATTCTATTAATTTAGTATTAAAGGAAACTCCATAGCAATAGCAATTTTCTGTTCCAGGTGCTGCAAAAGACTTTACGAAAAAGAAAGACACTATTATAAATATAAATTTTAATTTCATTTTTAATCTATTTTATTAATTGGTAGCTTTATTAATCTTTGTCAAAGTTCAAAACTTTGACAAAGGATTTGTTATTTTTAATTCTCCCGTTTATGTTTATCCATACACGCTTTACAGCAGAAATATTTGGCGCATTGAAACTTTACGTGAATGCATATGGATTGCAAATAAATATTTTTCGGTTTATTTAGAAACTTTACCTTTTCCATTGCAATTTCGGCACACTCCATTGTTACACCACATTTTTTTGCAAGTTCCATCATAAGAATCACAATTATCACAAGACTGGCTTCTTTCACATTCTTTTTTACATCTAGCGGTACATTCATCTACTGTTTCTGGTTCATCACCAATATCTTCTCCACCATCATAACATTCGCAATTTTTAAAGCATTCTGTATCTAAATAAGTAGAATGATGGTTTTGGCATAAACCTGTGCCATTGCATTTTGGGTCTTTGCCAGTTCCTTTACATAAACCACAAATTGAACTGACCTTGATGACTTTTTTTTGAACAGATGCTGAAACTTGTTTCTGTTTACTTATCGTTTTTTTTTGAGCAAAACTTGTTATAGTAAACAAGCAAAATAATATCATAATTATATTCTTCATTTTTTTCTATTTTTTACTTATTATTTTTTAAACCTTTGCCAAAAGTTTGGAAACTTTGATAGAGGATTTTTTATTAATTCTCATTTTTATGTTTATCCATGCACGCTTTACAGCAGAAATATTTGGTTCCTGTAAACCACGCTAAATAGCACCATTTGGTGTTCTTTGTGGTTAGCTGACCGCATTGGTCGCAGTTTATGTAGTCGCTCATTTTTTTAATGTTTAATTATTATACTTTTCTAATTATTGTTGGTACAGAATGCATTGGAAATCCGCTCGGTTTAGTCAGAATTTTACTATTTTGAATTTGACACGATAATTTCCACCAAATATTTTGCATTACTTCCATAATGCGCTTCAATATATTCATAAGCTTTTGACTGTCCTTTTTCTATTGCCACATCCTTAAACTTTCCTAGAGCGGTTTTAAGCAACTTTCCTTCTTTGGTCCTCATATCTAACCATTTCAATTTTCCTGTTTTTCCAAAAACTTTTGTTATTGAATTTAGTTGTTTTGATTTTATTCCTGGTGCAAAAGCCTTAATTGTAGCCCGAGATAAATCATTAATCCATAATTCTAAAATTCCCGCCTGACTTAGATAGAAATACATATTCATTTTGCTTCCTTTTCCTTGTCTTACTAACAAATATTCATTGATGTATTTTTGAGACCACCATTCTTGCTGATTTTTTGCTTCTTCAACTGACCATTCTTCAAGTCTATTTAATGTGAAATTGTTCAGCCAATTTTCTCCTTTTGGGTCAATTCTAGTAATCGGATTATTATCCGCATAGGGATATAAATTCAATGCCCAAATAGGGTCTTCGCTTACAAAACGACCTGTTGTTGGGTCGTAGTATCTGGCACGCATAAAGGTAAGCGTTGGGCTTTCGTATTGAACACCGTGTTGCCCTATATATTGAAATGGGTTGGCATCGGGTTCTGTTTTGGCTAATACTTTACCAAATGGGTCGTAGCTGTAACTGTGCGTTACATTTTGTGCTTCGTTGGTAATGGCAGTGGCGCTACCTCGGTAATCGTAATGATAGTAGCTGTAGGTATTGTTTGCTTTTACTCGATATAACAAACCAGTTGGTCCATATACATAATAGTTTTGCACTGCATTACTGCTGTTGGTTTCCATCAACACTTGGCTCATACCTAAAATACTTAACACATAACGAGTATTTACTCCACTTGCCGTTTTTGCTCTACGGTTTCCTGCACCGTCATAAGAAAATGTGCTGTTAGGAGCTGTAAGCATATTGTCGTTAATATCATAAGTAAAAGCATTTGTACCTGCTTGGGTAATGCCACCTGCTGTGTTGTGCGTAAAGTTGGTGCTACCTTGGTTTTGTATTCTGTTAAAAGGATAAGTTCCATAATTTACAGTTCCGTTAGCTATGGTTTGTAAACCTGCTGTTAAAGATGGTTCAGTAATAACTTCTTGTTCATGATTTCCTGCTTGGTCTAACTCAAAATGATAATTAGTAATGATTGTGCCGTTGGCTTTTTTGTTGGTTAGGTCTGTCATTCTTCCTGCTGCATCATACACATAATCTGTAAAAGTTGTATTTGGCAAGGTTACTTTTTTAATTCTATCGTCTAATTCGTATGTAAAAATAGTTTCTTTATTGTTCCAATCTTTTACTTTGGTGCAACGATTTACAGCATCGTAAGTATAAGTTACTGTTTTGTTGCCAGGATAAATAATTTGGGTAACATTATTATTTGGATCATAAGTATAATCTACGGTATTTCCATAATAATCTGTATAATAATCAAGACGGTCATTGGTATCATAATATAAATTGAGTTGTTCGTTAGTTGCAACTTTTTTAATAGTAGCTATATTACCACGGGTGTCATAAATATAACTTGTTTCTCCGTCAGATTGTAATCTACCATTTGGAAAATAAGAATAATTAAAAGTACCATTACCTCGAGTATGTGTAGCTAACGAACCATCATCATTGTAGGTATATGATTTGGTATGAGAGCCAAAATTTTCGTTTTGCAAGGTGTCGTCGTCCCAATTATAGTTTTGGGTTTGCGTTTCGTTTTTTGGATTTTTAATGGTTTTATGATTATCATTGGCATCATAGGTGTGTTCTACTTTACCATTGATAGCTCCTAACGGATTAATAGACTTGGTTAAATTATCATTAAAATCATATTCATAAGTAGTTTCATATCCTTTGGCATCAGTAGTTTTAATTAATCGAGAGGCATTATCATATTGAGAAAAAGTATTGATGTTAAGTGGTAATTTCACCTGATTGGTTAAACCATTCGAATCAAAGAAAAACTCGGTATTGATATTTGATGGATTGGTAACTTTGGTAACTTGACCAAATGAATTTCTATAAATACGAGTATTCCCAAAGCCTGATGGACGGTAAATATATTCTAAATTACCGTTGGCATCATAATCATAATTAGTTACAAAACCTCTACCATCAGTATGGATATCTAGATCATTCTTTGGGGTGTAGGTAAAAATATTTGTAATACCGTTTTTGGTAATATTTAGGATATTACCCTTGTTGTCATATTGGACAGAAGAACTTTGACCGTTTACTGTTAAATTGGTTGGCAAATTGGCATTATTGCCAGCTGCATAATTGTTAAAGGTAGTAGTGCCAGTTGGTGCAATTATTTGTGTTGGATTTCCCAAAGTATTGTGCGTGTATGTTGTTGTTCTATCTGCGATATTAGGGTTATAGGCAGATTGTTGTGAAATTACAGTACTTGTACTGTTAAAACCAGCAGCAGTGTAATTTGGTGTCCAATTTACAGCAGTTGTACTTGTTGCGACACTACTATTATTAAGGGTTTGTGAAGAAATTAATTTGCGTTGTATATAGGTATTTCTTATTTTATTTCCTTTAGGTAACCAAATTTCTGTTAATAGATTGGACTTATTATAATTGTTTACATCATCATAAGTATATTGTGTTGGTTGCCCTTTAGGGTCGGTATAAGTGGTTAAACTTTTATTTGGAACATTTACATTAAAAGAAATCACTCTATTAATAGAAGTATCTGTAATCGACAATAAATAAGGCAAAATAGGACTGGCGTAAGCAAAAGTTAAACTTCTGCCCAAACCGTTATTGTTAAATTCTTCTTGAACTGATGAAATTCTAAACAATGACCGTTGCGGGTTGTTGATATAGTTAGCCCAATTTACTTTAATACCATTGTTGTTTCTGTCTTTAATGGTTTTGATAAAATAGAATTTACCATTATTTGCATTTTCAAAAACATATTTCATTTGCCCTTTGGTGGTTATGGTTATTCTTTCACCGCCTGAAATTGCTGTTTTGGTCATTACATCATATACTCCTATATTTTCACAAGCATTTGTAGCATAATTATAAACATTTATACTTCCATCAGGGTAATAAAACATAATTTTATCGGGTTCTGTAACAGAGCCAAAAGTATATCCTGCAACTTTTACAGCATAAATATTATAGGTATGTGTCCAACCAATTCCTAAAGGAGAAAAACTTTGACCAGATGCACCATCTTCAAAATATCCTTTTGGTAATTCGGTTAAGAATGAGTTGTATGTATGTGTAAAATCTAAAGGAATACCACGACCCGCAATTGAAAAAGATGTTTTTTGATAATGATTAAAGTTGGCTTGGTCTAAACCTGGCACTTTGCCCATTGTTGCAGTCCGATTATTGCCTGGCACAAAGTAGTTAGTAATACTGTTTAATTGTGTTGCAGTAGGTCTTGTAATGTTGGTTGCAATTAATATTCTATAAAGAATTACAAAAACATCTTCTCTCGTAATATTTGCATCAGGGTGAAAACAAGTTCCTGTAGTACAGTTTGCAGTATATTGTGTATTACCTGTAACGAAACCTAATTCGTGAAATCTTTTAATGTAACCATACATTTCATCAGTTGTATTAACATCAGAAAAAGGGCTTGGTGTTGCTGTTGATTTAGCAATATTAAAGGCTTCCGCCATTGCCTTTACAACATATTTTCTAGGAATTAAAGTATTTGGGTTGAAATTAATTAAATCTCTATCAAAAGGAGTTTTATCATCGGTAAATTGTAAATATGCTAATGTTTTTATCGCATCTAAATAGGGAGAAGTAGAACCTTGCATATCTGTAAATGGAACTGGAAAATTAACCGCAGGACTATTGGGAGTAGAACCTTTATAAATTCCTAAATAGGTTATTTTTGCTAATAGTTCTCTTGGTATTCCGTTTGTTGCATTATCAGTTCCGTTTTGTGTATTAACTATAATTCCATTTGTACAAAGATAATTAGCAGCTGTTAATTTCTCTCCTGTTGGAGGTGTACCTGTCCAAGTGATGCAGGAAGGAGGTGCAACAACAGTTACATTTTTAGTGCAAACAACTGTTCCGTCAGGTTTTTCAATTTGTAAAACATAATTACCAGGTGCAGAAGTTAGAGAAGATACAGAATGTGTAAATGTGTGAGAAGCACCAGCATTTAAATTTGTAATAGGTGTGCCAAGAGATGTTCCTGTTGTTGCACTTCTCCACCACATTGTTAAAGTACCAGCATAGTTAGCTGTTCCACTATTAGAAATTGGAAAGTTAAAAGTTGCAGATTGACCCTGAATAGGAGTAGTTGGATTAACAGAACCATTACCACATACTAAATTAGGTTGTTGTGCAATAACTGTTACATTTTTAGTACAAATCACAGTACCGTCAGGTTTTTCAATTTGTAAAACATAATTACCAGGAGCAGAAGTTAAAGAAGATACAGAATGTGTAAATGTGTGCGAAGCACCAGCATTTAAACTTGATATTGGAGTACCTAGTGAAGTACCTGTTGAGGAACTTCTCCACCACATTGTTAAAGTACCCGAATAATTACCTGTCCCACTATTAGAAATTGGAAAATTAAACGTTGCAGATTGACCCTGAATAGGAGTAGTTGGATTAACAGAACCATTACCACATACTAAATTAGGTTGTTGTGCAATAACGGTAACATTTTTTGAACAAACAACTGTTCCGTCTGGCTTTTCAATTTGTAATACATAGTTACCTGGTGCAGAAGTAAGAGAAGATACAGAATGTGTAAATGTGTGTGAAGCACCAGCATTTAAACTTGATATAGGAGTGCCTAGCGATGTACCTGTTGAGGAACTTCTCCACCACATTGTTAAAGTACCCGAATAATTTCCAGCACCACTATTAGAAATTGGAAAGTTAAAAGTTGCAGATTGACCCTGAATAGGAGTAGTTGGATTAACAGAACCATTACCACATACTAAATTTGGTTGTGGAGCTTGAGTTGCACTAATTGTAATAGGTAATGCTATGTACCAGTTTGTTCCAGTAGGTTTTATTCTAACGTAAAATGTTTTTGAAGTACCTGGCGTTACATTATGTGTGGCATTAGTAAAAGTACCACCAGTTGAGCCACTTGCATAATTTAATGTTCCACCACCTGCTATTGGAGATGTGTTACATTCTATATTATCGACAATTACAGCAGTTCCAGCAGATCCAAATGTTCCACCATTCATTTTTCTAAATTGTACGGTAAAAGTTGAAGAGTTTAGGTTTGTTACTCTAGCTTGAACTTCATACCTTACTACCGTTCCAAATGAACAAGTAAAACTTGAATTACTTCCTAAATTAGTGTAGGTATTTAAACTTGGACTACTTGACCAAGTTTGCCCCCAAACATTCCCCACCAGAAACAGCAAAGGAATTACTAATAATTTTTTTAGTTGTAAAATTGTTTTCATATCCACCAGATTTTTTAAATTCTACCCCAAACTTCCTTAAAATTTTATTAACATAAAAATCTGTTAACACCAAACCGCCAGAAAACGACACGAAACGTAAAAATGTTAATTTTAACATCAAAAAAACGTTTATTTTTGTAAAATGAAGAAAATATGGCTATTCCTTTTTATATCGTTTCAACTTTTTGCTCAAGAAATGCCTATTTCTGAAAGCAATTATTTTGTGTATGATAAATATAATTACGGTGTTTCTCCCACAAATGTTATTGCGCTTTTTTCACAAAAAGACAATGGCGAAGTAATAATATCTGAATATACAGGTAAAATTTATAGTATAAACAATACGTTAATAAAGGATAAACTTCCTAATGTAAAAAAATTGCATCCGCTAGTTTGCAACTATTTTAAACTAAAAAACGGAATTGAATATTTTTGCGGAAATCATCAAATTATTATTTCGAAGAATAGTAAAATTCAAAAAATTATTACACTTAATTCTCAAAATGAACATTCTGTAAAATTTTATAATCTTAATAATACCATCATATTCCTAACTGCCTATAAAAGTGGTCTAATCAAAATAAGAGAGTTTGACGGTAAGAAAATAAAAACCTTACTAACTAAAAAAAAAGATGAATACAGGTACCCAAATCAATTATTTGTAACGGATAAAATTTATATCATCGAATATGCTGAAAAGGAATTAAAAATACACAAACTAGAAAATAAAAAACTTGTACTTCAAAAAAATTATAGTCATGGTCCAAACGAAAAAACAGAAATCACAAACTTTATTGATGCCGAGAACTTTCAAGGTTTAAATGGCTTGTCTTTTTGGTTTGATTGCAAAAATGGCTCAATAACATATCACAAACACAACTTTAATTTTCCATATACTTCATTATTTGAAGAGAATATTTTTTTTGATACAAAAAGTTTGAATACTCGAATTGGCAAGTTTACAAACAAAGGATTTAGCGATTTATTCAACACAAATTTTAATTCTAACATTTACAGAATAGTTGTCAGTAAAGAAACCAATAGTTATTATACAGCTACAAATACCTCTTTAATTCGATTTTTTCCTCATATTAAAAAATATCCTAAACTATTTAATAACAATAACAGCACAGGCGTTTTTGCTTTAGAACAAGACAATAAAGGTAGAATTTGGGCAGCTAGTTATCAAACTGGTTTAACCATGATTGATGATAATAAAAAACAGCAAAGTTCAATATCTCAATATATGTATCTAAACGGAAGTTTAACTATTGATGACAAAGTCTTGCTTTTTTCAGAATTTGAAAAAGGTGCTTTACTATTTGACAACATCAATTCGTATAAAAAAATTGTTGACTCAATTTCTTTTTTATACGGCTATAAATCTAAAAACAACAAATTGTATTTAGGTTCCGTTTCAAAAGGTTTATGGATAACAGATATTTCTAGAATTTCAAAAAACAAACCCATAAAATGGAATATCATCAACGAAAAAAAAGGACTAAGTCTTTTTAATATTTTGACCATTAATGAAGATAAGTTCGGGAATATCTGGATGGGGAAAACCTATCAAGGAATTTCTGTTTATAACCCAAGAACGAACAAAGCAATTACTTGGGAAATTGATAAAAAAGAAATCAATTTTGGAAGTATGGCATCTGTACTTGATGATAAGAAAACTTTATGGTTTGGTAAAAATGATGGCGGATTATGCTATTATGATGGAAAAAGTCCAAACGATATAAATGTAAAAAAATTCAAACATATTACTCATCCATTGTTAAAGAGTGAAAATGCCATTTCATTCCTTAAACAATGGAAAAATTATCTAATTCTTGGAGCTGGGGATAAAATTTTGCTTTTCGACTTACAAAAATGGTACAAAAACAAGATTGTAGCAGTTAGATTTCTCAATCCGCAAGAAACCAATTTTTCTGCCCCAACAGAACAAAACACTTGCCTAACGGATAAGGGAGATGAAAGTATTTGGTTTGCAACAAGTGATATGGTATATCAATGGGATATAAAAAAATGGCTCACGTTACCAACATTCAAAGTTGTTCCTACAATTATATTAAAAAAAGACAGCACCGAAACCGAATTTGTAGCGAACAAATCTATTCATTTCAAACCCACAGAAAACAGTTTTGAAATTCAAATAAAGTTCCAAACCAAGGATAATATGCCACGATTTATCAATGGAGTTTTAATGAAAAAAGGAGAAAAACCAGTTTTCGAACATCCTAATTTGCAAACGAATTATATATTTAAAAATCTTTCATCGGGTGAATATGTTTTTTATGTGCGGGTTTGCCAACAGGATGGCAGTTTTGATGTTTTTAAATATCCCATAAAAATCAATAATTTTCTCTGGCAAAATTGGTGGTTTTGGGCGATTATTGCATTATTTCCGATAGGTTTTCTGGTTATTTATTTTCAGAAGAAAAATCAAATTGAAAATCAAAAACAGAAACTTTCACAACTCAATTTGTCAAGCCTAAGCAATCAGTTTCGACCGCATTTTATGCTCAATGCCCTCAACAGTATTGGTTCTCAAATGGAAGGAAAACCCCACGCCGAAAAAGTAATCAGTCGATTGGGCGAAAGTATCAACATCATTTATGGATTTACGCAAAAAAGCGATTTTACGATTTCGTTTAAAAACGAATGGAAACTCGTTGAAAACAGTATCGAAATTCAGCGATTGCTTTTTATTCCAGAATTAATTGTGGAAATTAAAGGTCAAAATGTACTTCAGGAAAACTATAAAATTCCAATTGGCTTGCTTCAAATTCCCGTTGAAAATGCGTTACTTCATGGACTGCGAAATAAAACTGATGGCAACTGTTTGTTGGAAATTAATTTTTCGGAAAGCATTGATTTTTATACAATTATTATTAGAGATAACGGTATTGGACGAAAAAGAGCGACCGTCATAAACAATTTCAAAAACAATGGTAAAGGACTACAAACCGTTTTTGAAATGATTACAATTATCAATCAGCACCAAAATGATGCCATAGCATTTGATATTACCGATTTAAAAAATGATACTGGAACACTTGTCAAAATAGTACTTAACAAAAATATTGATTATGAAAAAATCAAGGTATAATTATTTGATTGTAGAAGACGAAATGGAAGTTTGCAAACAGCTCCAAAACCGAATGAAACCTTTTGAAAAATGGAATTGTTTGGGCTTAATTCCGTTTTATGATACTGCCTTACAAACAATTAAGGCAGATAAACCCGATTTACTATTTTTGGATTATTCTATTCGAGGAGGAAATACTTTTTCGATATTAAACGAAATTGCTACCATCGAAAACTATTCTCCTTACATTATTTTTTTTACCGCTTTTCAAAATGACAATCCCGAGATTCCCGAAAATGCGCTTAACATTCATCAAGTAAATAAATATTTGGTTAAACCCATTTTTGAAAAACTAACTCTTCATTTGCATGAATATGTAGCCGAAGCCGAAAAATGGATTTCAAATCATCAACCAAAAAGCTTTTGGATTGAAACAATACAGAAAGAAAAAATCATGTTATATCCCGATCTAATTATTTGTATTTCGCAATCTGAAAACAACTCTAGAAATAAAATCATTCGAATGGCAGATGAAAAAATCTTTGAGATAAAAGCCAGTTGGGAAGTTTGTGAAAAAATAGCCAAGTCCTATGAACTTGATTATTTTTTTGCTAATGCGCGATATACTTTGGTCAACAAAAAATACATCACTAAAATCCTGAAACCTTACATCTGGCTGAACAATCGAACAAAAGTTGAGGTAACGCGAGAAAAATGGTCAAATGTTTAAGAATTTTTAAAAATAAACCGCAAACCACAATTTATGAAATCTAAATTGCAATTTGCGGTAAATATCTGTGAGTAAGCTTTAAGTTTTACAAAGTACCTCTCTTTGCTTGTTCTCTTTCGATGCTTTCAAAAAGCGCTTTGAAATTACCTGCTCCAAAACCGCGAGCTCCCATTCTTTGAATGATTTCGAAGAAAAGCGTAGGACGATCTTCTACTGGTTTGGTAAAAATTTGTAATAAATAGCCCTCTTCATCGGCGTCAATCATGATTCCGAGTTTTTGAAGTTCGTGGATATCCTCCTTAAATTTATCCATGTGATCTCTCAATCGATCGGGAATGGCATCATAATACGCTTGTGGCGGCGTGCTTAAAAATTCTATTCCGCGAGAACGCAAGTCGGCTACGGTGGTCAAAATATCGTCTGTGGCAACTGCAATATGCTGTACACCAGAGCCTTCATAGAAATCCAAGTATTCTTCAATTTGTGATTTTTTCTTTCCTTCGGCAGGTTCGTTGATGGGAAATTTGATTCTGCCGTTTCCGTTAGACATTACTTTAGACATCAAAGCGGAATATTCGGTGGTAATTTGCTTATCGTCGAATGATAGGAAATTGACAAATCCCATCACGTCTTCATACCATTTTACCCAGGTATTCATTTCGTTCCAACCCACATTCCCCACCATGTGGTCGATGTATTTTAAGCCCGTTGGCTTGGGGTTGTAGTCGGATTCCCACTTTTTATAACCCGGCAGGAAGTCGCCATTGTAGTTTTTACGTTCCACAAACATGTGTACGGTTTCGCCATAGGTATAAATTCCGGCACGAACTACTTCTCCGTGTTCGTCGGTTTCTACGGTAGGTTCCATGTAGGATTTGGCGCCACGTTTTGTGGTTTCTTCATAAGCAGAACGGGCGTCGTCTACCCAAAGGGCGATAATTTTTACGCCATCGCCATGTTTTTTTACGTGTTCGCCAATGGGTGAATCACTTTTTAAAGCAGTGGTTAAAACTAATCTGATTTTATCTTGCTTCAACACATAGGATGCTCGATCTCGCACGCCTGTTTCTAGGCCAGAGTAGGCATGCGATTGAAATCCGAAGGCTGTTTTATAGAAGTGAGCGGCTTGCTTGGCGTTTCCTACGTAAAATTCTACGTAATCTGTTCCTAGAAGTGGCAAGAAATCTTGAGCTCCTTCAAATATTTTTTCTAATCCGTATTCTACGTTTTTTATCTCGTTTGACATTGTATTTTGTTTTATAGTGCTGTGTCTATGACTAGCGATTTATGATTTAATTTATTAGCCCCGACTGGAGGGAACATCCTCCCGTTGTCATAGCGAGGCACGAAGCAATCATCGGGAGATGTGGAAGGAAGGCGGGAATATGGTCTGAGATTGCTTCGTTCCTCGCAATGACCGCCCGAGCCATTCGCTCCTCATTTCCCCCTTTGGGGGTTAGGGGGCCTCCACCCACGACTTATAATATTGGCCATCGTCGAGTTTCATGGCTGCTTCGGTTACCATTAAAGGTCTGAATGTATCTACCATTACGGCCAATTCTTCGGTGCCTTTGTGACCAATACTTCTTTCCATGGCTCCTGGTGCGGGACCGTGCGGAATTCCTTTTGGGTGCAAAGTGATGTGACCTTGCTCGATATTGTTGCGCGACATAAAATCGCCGTCTACATAGTAAAGCACTTCATCGCTGTCGATATTACTGTGGTTGTAAGGTGCCGGAATCGATTTTGGATGATAATCGTATAATCTTGGCACAAACGAACACACTACAAAGGTAGATGTTTCAAAAGTTTGGTGAATGGGTGGTGGCAAATGTACGCGTCCGGTGATGGGTTCGAAATTGTGAATGCTAAATCCATAAGGAAAATTATAGCCATCCCAACCTACCACGTCAAATGGATGTGTGGCATACACCACTTCGTGCAGCATGCCTTCTTTTTTCATTTTGATTACGAAATCGCCTTTTTCGTCGTATGTTTCGAGTTCGGTTGGCAATTTAAAATCGCGTTCGCAAAATGGGGAGTGTTCTAAATGCTGCCCGGATTCGTTTTTATAGCGTTTTGGGGTATAAAATGGCGCGAACGATTCTACATAAAAAAGTCGGTTTTCTTCGGTGTCAAAATCAATTTGGTAGATAATTCCGCGTGGAATGATGAGATAATCTCCATATTCGAAAGGGATGTTTCCGAGCATCGTGCGAAGCGTTCCGGAACCTTTGTGGATAAAAATCATTTCGTCGGCGTCGGCATTTTTGTAGAAATACTCGCGCAAAGATTTTTTTGGCGCAGCGAGCCCAATGGTACAATCGCGGTTTACAAGCATGGCTGTGCGACTTTCTAAAAAATCGTCGGCTGGTTGTAATTCAAACCCTTTTAATAATAGTGACTTGATGTTTTTTCCGATGGCTATTTTTGGCTCTACGTCTACCGAAGATAAAATTTTTTTTACTTGTGTGGGGCGATGAATATGGTAGGACAAAGACGAATGTCCGTGAAATCCTTCTGTGCCAAAAAGCTGTTCGTAATAAAAACCTCCATCTGGTTTTTCGAACTGAATGTGTCTTTTTTGAGGAAAGTGTCCTAGTTTATGGTATATGGGCATTGCTTTTTAATTAGATAATGAAACAATTGGATAATTAGATAATTTGGCAATTATGGCAATTAGATAATGTGAAAATTTGATAACCAGATACTTACGGAAGTGTGTAGTTACCTCATTAACTTACTATCTACTTAAAAATTTCACTCCGGATTTCTTTTAATCAAGAATTTGAGATGTTGTAATAAATTTTTCCACGACTTATTCATATTACAAATATCGTAAAAATTTAGATTTTTGATACTGATTATTGCGAAATATTTATTTAAACAAAAAAAGGCACAAACAATTAAATCATTAGTGCCTTTGGAAACTTCGTTATAGTTTATTGAGGGGTGTTCAATTTTGACTGGTTTTTACCATAAACAAAATAAATAAGTACTCCAATTGTCATCCAAATCACAAGTCTAAGCCAGCTTTCACCCGGCAAAGAATACATTAAGTAGAAACACACTGCAATTCCAGCAATTGGCACTAAAGGAACCAATGGTACTCGAAACGATCGAACTGCATCTGGCATCTTTTTACGCATTATTAAAATTCCGAGGCAAACCAAAGAAAAAGCAAACAACGTACCTATACTCACCATGTGTCCTAAGTCTTTGATTGGAACAAAACCTGCAAAAATACTAACGAAAACCATAAAGAAAATATTTGTTTTCCAAGGAGTTCTAAATTTTTTGTGGATGTCTCCAAAGAATCTAGGTAAAAGTCCATCAGTACTCATCGAATAAAAAACACGGCTTTGCCCCATCAACATTACTAAAATTACGGAAGTATATCCTGCCAATATCGCTACAATAAGTCCTGTTTGTAAAAAAGTATATCCTGTTACTGCAAATGCTGTAGCGGCTGGAGAAGCGTCACCTTTAAATTCAGTGTAAGGCACCAATCCTGTCATTACATAGGAAAACAAAACATATAAGATGGTACAAATTGCTAACGAACCTAAAATACCAATTGGCATGCCTTTTTGAGGATTTTTAGCTTCCTGTGCAGCAGTAGAGACGGCATCAAAACCAATAAATGCAAAAAACACTAAACCGGCTCCGGCTGCAATTCCAGACATTCCTCCAAACTCGCCTACTTTTTCGCCTGTTGCAGGATCAATATGCTCTGGAACAAATTCCGGAATATATGGAACATGGAAATCTGGATTAATATATTGCCAACCTAAAACGATAAAAATGATTACTACAATCAATTTCATCACTACTAATATATTGTTTACAAATGCTGATTCTTTTGTTCCTCTGATCAATAAAAGTGATAAAAGGCAAACAATAAAAATGGCTGGTAGATTTATGATACCACCTTCTGCAGGAGCACTAGTAAATTCAGGCGGAATGGCCATGCCAAATTGTGCTAATAATTTATTTAAGTAAGAACTCCAGCTCACGCCAACAGTTGCAGCACCTAACGCATATTCAAGAACTAAATCCCAACCAATAATCCAAGCTACAAATTCTCCCATTGTGGCATAAGAATAGGTATAAGCACTTCCTGCAACTGGAATCATTGAAGCAAACTCTGCATAACACAAACCTGCAAAAGCACAACCTACAGCGGCCAAAACAAAAGACAAAGTTACCGCAGGACCAGCATGGTCTGCTGCTGCAATTCCAGTTAACGAAAATAATCCTGCTCCAATAATAGCTCCAATTCCTAAAGCCACCAAAGCTTTAGATGACAACGTTCTTTTTAAACCTTTTTCATCCTCTGACGCTTCGGCTATTAAAAGTGTTAGTGATTTTCTTCTCCAAATAGACATAGTCTTCGTTCTTTAATGATTTGTGGCTTCAAATATAGTTTTTTTATGCAATAATTAACATAAAAAAAACTTTATGTGTACTATTTTTTTGCACCCTCGCCGTCTCGAGCATAAGGTATTAGTGTGCTGGTGCCAGCTTCAAGCTCATACTCACAAACATAATCAATTCATAGCTATCTCTAGAATGGCATAGTCATTATTACCATAATTTCGTGCAGAACTACATTTCCAATCTATCGAATCGGTAACAAAACCCGCTGCTACAGGATTGTTCTGCATTTAATTTAGTTTTTGTTCAAATACTTCCAAATTCCAAATTTCTGTTGGTTGATTGTCTTGTTGCCAAAACTGTCTCTCCTTAACATTGCTATTTTTCTTTCTTGCTCTTTCAAACATTCCCACTGGTGCTCGTTTGCAACGAGTACCTACTTACCTTTCGAAGACTAAACCAAGCGTTTGCAACGCGACTTCTTCAAAATCACCACAAAGGCTCGACATTTACAGTATAAAAAACGGCATTATCTTTCTCTTAATTCCTTCTGCGACATCATTTTTTTATCAAATATAGCATTATTTATAAAAAATGGATAGTAAAAATTTGGATTTAAACGGCTAGAGTCCTTTTGTTAGCCGCGTTGCAAACGCTACTTTTAATTTTTAAATAAAAATAGGTACTCGATGCAATCGAGCACCAGAGTTGTGGACAAACGAGGACGAGGGGGTATTATATATATTATACTTTTTTGTGAACTCTTGTTTTTATTATTAAAAAAAAAGTTACCGACTGATAAATTAATAAGAAAACAAAAGATAAATAATAGATATTTTCAACAGCTAATAATATAGTACTGTTAATTGTATTACCATTAAAAAACAAAGTAATAATTCTCAATTGATAATAATTTAATTCATCATTACTTGTTACAGTACTAATCACACATAAGAATTGCAATAATACAATATGAAATAATTTATTATTATAGATTTTGTTGTTAAACATAGAAATACAAAAATTAGCAATAGTACTTGCGATAAGTAATTTATCGATAGTATTAGTTGCGTCATTGTGAAAATTTTTTGGGGTAATAAATATTATGAATATAATCAGCAAACTAAATATTAAAATCTTTTTCATTTTCATTTTATTTTATTTTTGGCGCTTGCATTTTTAACGTTGACCTTAAATGGTTGACCATTTTCATTCCATTATCTCCTGGGCAAGAACGATTTTGAATAACTTCTTGATGCCCTCCTAAAGTATCAATACCATATTTAGCCTTTAAATGTATTACTAAATTTGTTAAAGATACTCTCATTTCTTTGCTTGCACTTCCGTCACTTGTTTCTGCTAAACTTGCCCAAAATCCTAGCCCCCTATCCTCAGTATCAAGGTCAGCCAAAAGAGCAATTCCAATATTTCCAGTATTTGCACCTGCAACATGAGACCCAACTATGTCAATTGGCCTTCCTTCATAAATATTCCCAAATTTATCAATTGCAAAATGATATGGAACATCTGCATAATTATTATCTTGTTCTTTTTCCTGAAGTTCTTGAATTGTCATGTAATTGTCACTATTTCCTGTATGATGAACAGTTATAGTATTATAGTATGCGGAAAGGTCACCTTTTATTTTCTCCCACTCCCTTCCTTTAGTTATTGGCTTTTTAGCACCCCATTCAGTTCTCGAAATAATTTTTATCCCAGGCTGTTGTAAAGCTTGTTCTACACTTTTTTTATCACCTTTTTTATTTTGGTAAGCACCAATGTCCCAATCATAATATATGTCAGCAGTTTGACTTGCTTCAGCTTCCATGCCATCGGGGTCAATAAAATATACAGGATTATTTAAACAGTAAGCATAAGGACTAAATCTTCTACTGGTTTCCGCCAACGGATCCACATTCATCCATCTACCAATTGCAGGGTCATAATTCCTTGCACCGTAGTCGTAAAAGTTAAGCCCCAGCTCATCTTGCCACTCCTTTCCATTGTACTTATAGCGGTAATCACTTCTTTGAGTAGGGTCTAAAACTACATAGGTACCTAATTCATTTTCTTTATACGCGTACTCAATGGCATTATAATTACTGTGTTTTAATCCGTAAGGGTAATAATGGTTTTGTTTTGAAGTTTTTAAAAACACCCGCTACAAGATATTTGTTATAAATCAGCCTAATGTATTCTAAATGGTAGCCTCATTTAACAACTTTGTTAAATATTATGAGTAAAATAAAACTTAGTATTGGTAAAACCATTGAAAATAAAAAAAAAGTCATCGCATATTTTCCGTTATAATATTTATATTTCTTTATTAATATTTCATACCTCCTGTTGTAGAAAATAAGAACATAATTTAATAATAAAAAGGGTAAAAAAAATAAGATGAAACTACTAACTAATGATGCAATTGGTTTAATTAGAAAATTTGTTAAGTCAAGATTATAAAGACTGAATCCTAAGGTTCGTTGTATTACAGCCATAAATACCATAAAGGAGACTCCCATAGCAAATGATAATATCATCATACATTTATATTCCCACCAAAAGTCATCAAAATTCCTCACTCGTGTTATGCAATCTACCCAGATTGTATAATACAAATCTTTTATTTTTTTCATTTACTAATCTTTAGCGTTATACATATCAATTCCAAATGAGACAACACCATAAATTGCAGCTCCTGTAGCAATACCTCCAAGAACTGCCCATCCAATTGGATTAGAAGCTAAGACCCCAAACATCATGGCAGTACCCGCTGAAGCCCCTATAATACTAACTGATCCATCAACAATTGATTTATAATTAACATTACCTGTAGTGGTATACTCGTCGTAAGCATTATATAATGAAACCCCTCCTGAAACAAAACCTAAAGTATTTCCAAAAACTTGGGCTCCTTTTGCAATATTAAGCATTCTTGCTGTATTCGCCGTCGTTAAAGATGTTGCTGATATTAATTGAGTTCCATATTTATATGTTTTGGCAGAATTAGCGGTAGCATAGATCTCTAATGCTGATAAATATGTACCTATAGCACCATTTCCCATATCCCAGCCACTTGGGGCATTACCCCATCCGTGATTATATTTAGAATTATTTCCTTTACTGTAAAAAGGACTATTTTCATATACATGATTTTGTTGTTGATGTAACAATCCAGATGAATTAACAAATATTTTCATTGTTGGAAGTACAACATGAAATCCTCCACCACCTCCACCGCTTATTTCTTGATTTAAAAAGAAAAAACCATTGCTATTTATAAACGAACTTCCATCTGCATTATCAAAATTTCCAAATCCATCATTTAACCATTTGGAGTTTGTGCCATTTGGAGTTGCAAACCACATGGCTTGAACGTAGTCGGGTAAGTCGGATAGGGGTGTCAACCCACTAGGATCACTAAAATAAACCGGATTATTAAACCCAAACGAATAGGGCGATCCTGAATAATCTAGTTCAGACAACTTATCTATACCATTAAACCTACCAATCGAATTATCATACTGACGGAAATCCATCGCCGTCATGTTCAAACCCAACTCGTCTTGAAATTCTTTTCCGTTGTACTTATACTTATACAGTCCTGCTCAACTTTTAACCTCGCCCGAGCGTCCACTTTTCCACCAATTCAGGTTTCACTTTTTTAAGAACGTAAATTTGTTTAATTCCTTCAAAAATAGTTTTTTTCTTTCAATTGAAAAAAAAAGAAACGTGTTTTTTTTAACGGTTTATGCCGGCAAGTACAAAACCAACTTTCCGGGTTGCCTTTAGTCGGCTGATTAGCTTTAATTTTAGGCTCGATTTTTTTGGAAGATTGCCGGGCAGATTGCTTCGTTCCTCGCAATGACGTTGTTGGTTGGTTGTATAGTTCCTATCATTTGAGTACATTTTTTTAATGCTTCGTGTTTGGTTAGCTTTTCATAATCTTGAACAAACTGTATTACATCGCCTTTTTTGTCGCAAGCGTGGCACTTGTATTTATTTTGGCTAAAACTTACTTGTAAACTCGCTGTACTATCCTCGTGGAACGGACAACGGAGCATATTGTTTTTGTCCTGCTTTAAATTGTAGTGTTGCAGTACGTTGGCTAGTGGTAGGTTGGCTTTAATGTCTTGTATTTCCATTGTTGAAAAAAAAGTAAATTATTTTTAATACACATTATTAGGTACAAAGAAACATAATTATATTTACCTAAACAATCTTTTTGTATTTTAATAACTACTTTTATATTCATATATTTGCCTAAAACCTATCAAAAAAGGTTTATTGACACATAAAAAGATACATTTATGGATACGTTTGGTAAAAGATTAACGGAATGCAGAAAAGCTAAAAACCTTTCTCAAAAAGAACTGGCAGAAGCTTTTGTTACTTCTCATACTACTATTGGCAAGTACGAACGTGATGAGATGATACCTAGTATCGATGCCGCTAAAAAATTAGCCACTATTTTAGAAACGTCTGTTAGTTATCTTTTGGGAGAAAATGCTCAAGGTGATTTATTCAAAGATCCTGCAATGTTAAAAAGATTTCAAGATATTGCAACACTACCCGAAAAAGATAGAGATTGTTTGCTTACCACTGTTGACCACTTTATAAAATCAGCTAAAATAAGTTTGATGTAATAAAAAAACCACTCCTTTTGAGAGTGGTTTTTTGGTTTGCTTTATTTGTATACTCGGATTGCAAATCCGAGCTATCGTTTTGCTATTTTTTTAGAACATAATCATTATTTAGTCATTCCTTAAAAACCCACTTTTTGAGTTTTTAAATTTATTTTGAAAAATGCATTTGCAAGGATAATCATTAAAAATTCGAGCCAAAGAACAATTTGTACTTTGATTTGGTTAAACCTTACTTTTAAATTATATCCGATGCCCGCTAAAAGTGCATTGTGGATATCTCCAGCTACGCCTTTAAGGAAATTCAGTCCTAAAGCGTGGTTTCTTTTCAAGTGTGATATTGTTGGTTCTATAGCTGCTCTTGCTCTAAATCTTTTTCTGGCAACTTCTTGTTTGTATCTTGATTTTTCTTTTGTGTTTTTTGGAATTTCTATTTTAGTATTCCCAACTTGTGTAACTCCTCTAAATCCTCTATCTGTACTTGCTATTGTTGGTCTTGTGCCTCCAATTTGCTCTCTAACTCTTTGGCTTTGTGCTAATGATTCTTCTAGGGTTTTACTATCGTGAGGGTTGCCCGAAAATCGTTTTACCGAGGTAATAATTCCTGTTTTCCGACCTCTTGTTACCGCTACTTTTGTTCCAAATTCATACGCTTTATGAGCTTTCCCTTTTGCGATGCAAGCCGTTTGAGGTTCGTGTAAACTGTATATTTTTTCCTTGCTATTTCTCTCTTGAGCAAGTGCTTTTTTGTAATTACTAAATTCTATTTCGTATTGTTTTAAAACTTCTTCAGGCAACTTGCGTTCTAATTCTCTAACGACACGTTTGCCAATAGTTCGCAACTTTTTTCGTGCCATTATAGCTTTCTTTTTCCGTTTAGGATGATGTCCAAAATAAGCATCCCGAAGATGTTGTTTTGCTACTCTTTTATAAGTTTGCCTTTGTTTAACCCCCTCTTTTTCAGCTATTTTTGTACAATTGTCAATTACCTTTTTTGCTAATTTGGCATCGGTCGGAAAAGTGATGTTTTTTTCCTGAACAGTTGTATCAATTTGAACTTCTTTCTCGTTTTTTGCCTCTGGGTGCAAGGCTACGGTTTGACTTAAAACAAATTCTAATCCATCTTCTTTTAGTCTCTTTCTAAAATGAACAAACTCGCTCGGGTCGAAAGGCTGCCTGTTTTGAAAAAAAATTTCTCCAGTAAAATATTGCCAATAAGGCTTTTCTATCCAACGTTCCACTACAGATTCATCGCTCTCTTTAAACATTTCTTTAAGCATCAATAATCCTGCTATTTTTCTAATCGGAATAGAGGGTCTTCCTTGATCTGAATACAAGCTTTGGAACTCAAGTTCCATTTTATCCCAAGAAAGTTCGTTTGCCAACTTAACCAACGGATGTTCAAGATTTATAAGGTCTGTTAACCTAGTTTGAAACAAATTCTGCTGAAAATTGGGTTTAATTTTACCTAACATTTTGCCGCTTTTTTACACTCAAATATACAATTTTTAGCAATTAAACATAGCCGTTTTAAGAGTTTTTTTTTAAATTAAGTTATTAACAATCAATTTGTTAAGTGATTTTAAAGGGGTGACTAATTAGCCATTAACACATCTGTTAAATTGCCTCTCTTATTCCACCAAACAAGCGGTTTCATAAATTGAATAATATTTATCCTTCTTACATTCTACAAATCCAATATTAAAAATTTTCTTGTCAGGGATATAAAATAAATAAAAACCGATTAAACTTTCATGATTAACGTTTTTAAATTTCAATTCTTTAAAATGTTTCAGCATTAAATCACCTATCAAGTTATCTAATTCGAAGTCTACAAAATTATGCTTATCAATAGAAACATCCTTACAATCTATTTTAAAAAGCATTAATGAAGAATGTGGTTCATATTGCAAACTATCTTTATAACTATTAAAATAATTAGATAAAAGAGTGTCCGATTTTATCTTATCTATGAGATTTTGTGGATTTTTAAATTTAATCTTACTTTTTCCATCAATACTGAATTGAATAGGTGTTGCAACGTTTTTATAAACCGATACTATCACTTGCGAATGAATCGTTGTTACAAAAAAAATAAAAATAACAACAAAAAGGTTTCTTATATTATTTAGCTTTAATAGCTGGACTTTTTCCATCATCTGACAATTGTATATTATTAACATTTAAAATATTATGTACACCTGGTTTACTATGGAGCCATGTATTATTTGAATCATAATTTAAGGACCCATGAGTATTAATAGCATTTCCAGTACGATATGGCAACTTTCCTGTTTTTGACATCCCTGTTGCGAGGTATATGTTCATTCGGTCTTGAAGCAAATCTTTTAAAATAGTGATATTAGATTGGCCTCGTTCACCTTTACCTCCTTCACAAAAGTTAAGTATATAATTACCTCCGCTTCGAACCTTATTACCCCATTCTATAAACATATTAACTTCTTCTTCTCCTTTCGTTAAGCCTACACCATTCTTGGCACAGTAGCCTTTAAATTCATCCGCAGTTACATAACCTTCATCACTCCATTCAACACGGTCAAAAAAAGCAAAATCTCCATCAACACCATGATTTGCAACTATCAAATTATCTAACGATTTATCTCTAAAAACACTCAATACTTTACTAACCATTCCTAAGTTTTCAACTGAAAAAACTGCCCATGTGCCGTAACCATATTGTTTATCTGCCGCAGTTAAGTCATTTCTTTCTTTTTTATTCTTTTCAATATCTACATAAGCATTTCTTTTCTGTCCTGTAAGAATCATAAATGCACTTCTCGCATCTTCGTCAGTGAATTTGATACCACCTTGAATTTCTTCAACAGCCATCCCAGTAGGGTCGATATAACTTAACGGGTTGTTTAATACATATGTATAACCCGATACTGGATGATACATTTCCGCAAAAGGGTCAATATTCATCCATCTGCCAATTGCAGGGTCATAATTTCGTGCCTGATAGTCGTACCAACCAAGCCCCAACTCGTCTTGAAATTCTTTTCCGTTGTACTTATAGCGGTAATCACTTCTTTGAGTAGGGTCTAAAACTACATAAGTACCTAATTCATTTTCTTTATACGCATACTCAATGGCATTGTAATTACTGTGTTTTAATCCGTAAGGGTAATAATGGTTTTCACTTAATATTTTCAACTGTCCTTGCACTTCAGGATCAAGGCCATAACTTAAGCGAATATTACCCAAATGGTCGGTGTAATTGTACACATAATTAATTCTTCCTTCCACCACGCTCACATAACCCTCTGCAGTAGGAAAAAGTTGTAATTTGGTGTCTTGGTATTGAAAACCGTTACTGTACACTGTTTCATTTTGGGTCTGCGAGGTTGATACTCTCTTAATTAATTTTACGCCAAGAGCATTGTAAATATAAGTAATATTTTTATTCAAGCCAAAATCTATGAAAACTATGTAGATACAAAAGATTGTTACCTAAGGTTTATTCGTGAGTGAATTAGGCAATCACATCGACAGAAGACCATAACACGTGTTAAAAATTATCAATCTGAAATGTTTTACTCTCCGCCTATAATGATTTTTTGTCTCGCATTTTTCCATTGACCTGCAAATCCTATTATAGTTTCAATCTTGAAAAGTACTTTACTTTTAATGTTTTTTTTATCCCGCAATTTAATTAAATCCCTTCCCAAAAGTATATTGATGGTAAAGTAGGAAGAAATCCCCTTATCATCTATATAAACAGGTTCGTATGCCAAAGGACTATTATGACTACTGTCTAAAATCCACTTTCCTAAAAAATTGTTTTGATTATCGAAATATTCTCCACAAAACAATATCAGGTGTAGGTATAAATCATTATAAAGTTTGTCATACCCGTACTGTTTTAATACTTTATTAAATTGTTTTAAATCTACATCCAATAATGATTTAGGTTTTTCCAGATTTAATTTCATAAAAAGTTCTTCTAAAAAAAAATCTTTATTTGCAACAATATCTTCCATTTTAGACCTGTATTGGAAAAGAGGATTATCAGTTATAAGTTTTAAATCATTTTCGTTTAAACTCTTTAAAAAATCTACGGTGTTATAGTAAATAAATATGTTACTATCTTCATTTATAACATGTTCGCCAATATTCTCAAGAGTAGGGATATTAAAATTTAAGGTTTCAATTATCGTATCACTATCATTAAAGCTAATATAGATGAGACTTTCCCTTTTTTTAAAATCATAGTTTATCCAAGATAAATAATTTGTTTCCTTCTCTATCAATATCTTTTTAAATGCTTCGTATGTAATTTCTTTTTTCATGCTATTTACATTTTGTGAATATGCAAAGTTTATCATCATTAGTAGTATAATAAAAAAAAATTTATGCATTCTATTATTAAACCTAATCAATTGTTCAAGAAAGGGCTCCATTTTTTTAATAAATTAGGGTTAATATTTACAGGAACTGGATTAGGAATATCATACATCCTGCTTGTTCCTTGAGTATGATAGAAGGAAATTTGATAGTTTCCTTTGTGCCATCGATATTGTGCATAAATTAATCTGACTTGTATACTATTTCCTGCCTCCGTAATAATCCTATTGTTAACTTTAACATTATGAGAGGTAACATAGGTAATTGATTTGATTTCTGCATTTAAAGATTTAAGATAGGCTATAAAATTTTTTGCTTGGTCTTTATACTCTACCTCCCCTCCAGATCGTATTAGTTTTGCATCATATAATGATGACAGCATTGAAACTGTTACTTTTTTTCCATTAATTTTTACAGGCGATGCAATTCCATCAGGAGAAGAACCATTTGCAATAGGTAAGTTATTAGGTTTAAAAGAATAATTAGCAATGTTTTTTGACATATATTCTAACATTAAAGCCTCAAAAAACTTTGATATTGTTCCCTCCTGTGTTATGCCCATTTCATTTGCAATTTTAGTAAAAGAATCTTTATCTAAGGTATACCAAGTGCTTCCATCCTCATCATAATTAGCAACTTCTCCAAAACCTCCTCCATCTTGACTTAAATATTCATCAAAACTACCTACTCCTCGTTCGCTAAATGGGATGTACATACCATTTGTATCAAACTTATCTCTGCCAAAAACATCTAAGGTATTACCACTTGCACTATCCGCCCCACTAGGGTCTGCCCAAAAAACAGGATTACCATCAAACGCCATATACGGCGACATATTGTGGTGGGTTACTGGGTCAATGCCAGTCCATCGTGCAATGGCCGGGTCATAATCCCTGAAATCCATGTCGTAGAGGTTTAGCTTAACTAATCCTGCTTTTCCTACCCGTTTTACTTATAGCGAAGTCGGGAGACATTTGCACAGCAATTACGGTTTTTTATGGATACTTCGGGTAGTTAAATTAAAACCTCTAGATAGCACCTTATATTCGTCTGATTATTTCAAGGTTAGCTTATTGATGTAAGTAATATTTACAAAGTGGATATATTAGTTGAATGTTAGAATTTATAAAATCATATCATGATTAATATGTGGTTTTCCGAAATCGGCTATATAAAAATGAAATAAGAATGCTCAACAAGTCTGTCATATTGCTATTTAATAATTTCCCAAAATTGATAAAGTGGAGTAGCAACACTTTTTGAATTTCCAATCTTGAAACGATTATTCAACAAATATTTACCATTATCTAACGTGCTGTAATCACAAGTTTTTGCTTTAAAATCAAAAATATAATAAGACTCAATCTCATAGTCCTTTTTAATTTCACCATTTAGAATATCCAAATATTTAATTTCTTCAAGGTTTTTGATTTTTTTCATAGGATATTTATAAGTAAGCTCTCTTTGTCTGTTCAAGCTATCCATAGGAAAAATTATACTATGATACCCTAATTCCATATCTTCACAATTTGGACGTTTGAATAAAATGAATTCAATAATTTTTGACTCGCTATATATTTTATAACTGATATGAGTTAGATCATTATTTACTTCTTCTAAACTATAATAATAACCTTTTGCATTCTTTAGATAGGTTGACTTACGTGATTGTTTCGTAGAGTAAACAGTAATGTTCTTTTTATCTTTTAAATTCTCTACCTCTAAATAATTATCAGATCTGTTATTTGTAATATTTCCTTTAAATGTGAATAAATTCACATCAGAATATATTGTATCAGATATACTAATACCATTAAGTTGATTGTTAGGCTTCCTTATACAAGAATGTAGCGATAGGAGTGATAATTGTATATAAATTAAAATTATTTTTTTCATATTTCTAAAATTTAATTCGGCCGCTTGACGTGAAGTAAACCCCCTGAATTACTATTGAAGGTTGATTGGGTTGTAAATATAACCAATTTCCAAGATTTTGTACTGCGTTAGGAGAACTTGCAGTGTTTCCTTTTCTTTGAATTGGTATCATTTGGAAATTAGCACTGTTTGGTTGTGAAAATATGTAAGGTAAATTTGAATTATTGAAGCGATTTTTAGATGCCATGCCCCAAGTCATATTAGCAAAGACAGCAGCTCCCGAATTATTAGACAAACCTTGTAGCATTTTTGATGAACTTGCGGGATTATGTCCTGACCCTATATGACATGCAGAAAGTGCTATTTTACTACTTGAAGTCATGTATGGTTTGAGGTTCATACCTAAAGAAACAAATTCTGAATTTTTTGAAAGATAATCACTTCCTATAAAAATGCCTGTGTTTTTGTAATCACCATGTGATAAGAAAGTTAAATTAGCAATCATTTTCCCATCCAACCCTGCTTTTAGTTGACTATAAAAATTTTCTAAATTTAATGCTTGTATAACTAGTACTGATGAATCAATATCCTGGATTGCTATGAGATTGTTTTCTAAAGCACTATCATTCGGGGCACAATTTCCATCCACTACTATAACATTCATGCCGCCAAATCCCCCACCATCTTGGCTTAAATATTCATCAAAACTACCTACTCCTCGTTCGCTAAATGGGATATACATACCATTTGTATCAAACCTATCCCTACCAAAAATATCTAAGGTATTACCATCTGTACTATCCGCCCCACTCGGGTCTGCCCAAAAAACAGGATTACCATCAAACGCCATATAAGGAGACATATTGTGGTGGGTTACAGGGTCAATGCCGGTCCAACGGGCTATGGCTGGGTCGTAATCCCTAAAATCCATGTCGTAGAGGTTTAGGCCCAGCTCGTCTTGGAACTCTTTACCGTTGTATTTATATTGGTTTGTGTTACTCAATAGATTACCCAGTACCGTTGTGCCTCCCACTTCCTGATAATCAAAAACCGCCGAGTTGTACCCCAAATGTTTCAGCCCAAAAGATTATAATATTCCTATTATAATTATGATCATCCATGGAACTATTAATGCCAAAACAACCCATAAACCTCTTTTTCTTTTCTGCTTTTTTGATTCATTTTGCCATAGTAATTCCATATAAATTAATTTGGTTTTATAATATCGTTCATTTATCCAACACAAAATAAAAAACAATACTACCATGAATTTTGGGTATATTTTCGACAATGTTAACATTTCAGATTTTGTTAGAAAAATTTTCATCAAAAAAAAAGATATAAGAAAAAGTAATAACATTTGTATCATTGTAACCCCTATAGCTGAGGTACTGCCATTTTTACCATCCCATTTATAGTAAAATTTATTTAATCTATAATAGATGTAATCAAATATTTTTATCATTGTGTATTGCTTTAATAATTATCTATGGCGTAACCTATTCTGTCTGTTAATGTTGTTCCAGTAGTAATTCCAAAACCAAGATCTATAGCGCCATAAACCCAACCATAAGGGGTGAAAGTTGTTATTAAACCTATGGCAACTTTAGTTACATCACCCGCTGTTAGCCCATTTCCATCCATAAGTCCTTCCATACCTGTTAAGAAAGCGCCTGCAACTCCTATTTTCTGTCCTAACGTTTTAGTCGCCTTCAAAACATTATCTGCCGCTCCTACAAATTTTAATAAAGCGGCTGTTTTTTCCAGATGTAATCCTGCATATCCTGTCAAAGCTGATGCAGAACTCATATTACTTCTATCTGCATTCCAAAATCCTTTATTGAAATCTAAATACACTTTTTCCCAATAGGGAAGAGTTATTCCGCCCAATTCATTTAATCCATTAAAATCAAAATATTCTGATTCATCTCCATATTGAGCCTGATGATAAACATTAGCATATATAGCACCAGTAACAGAATCTCGATAATAATTACCTGCAAAGTCCCTAATTCCACCATATCCGTCGCCACCATCCATGTAATTTAGAATACTAAAGGAAACCTCAGGACCTCTAGCGTCAGGTGTTATGTAAATTCCAAACTGGTCAAACTTTTGCCTTCCTAACCAATCTACTTCATAATTTGTTTGTACCCCAACTAAACCGCTGGGATCTGCAAAATACATAGGATTGCCATACCCAAAATGATAAGGAGAATGTGAATACTGTATTTCAGATAAAGCATCCATTCCATTAAACCTCCCAATAGCATTATCATATTGCCTAAAATCCATCGCAGTAACATTAAGCCCCAACTCATCCTGCCATTCCTGCCCGTTGTACTTATAACGGTAATCACTTCTTTCTGTAGGGTCTAAAACTACATAAGTGCCTAGTTCATTTTCTTTATAGGCATACTCGATGGCATTATAATTACTGTGTTTTAATCCGTAAGGGTAATAATGGTTCTCACTTAGTATTTTCACTTGCCCTTGCTCCTCAGGATCAAGGCCATAACTTAAGCGAATATTACCCAAATGGTCGGTGTAATTATACACATAATTAATTCTTCCTTCCACCACACTTACATAACCCTCTGCCGTAGAAAAATGCTGTAATACGCCGTCTTGGTATTGAAAACCGTTACTGTATTGGGTTATTGTGCTCTTTCCTGCCGCCGTAACAATTTTTGATAACTTTACTCCTAATGCATTGTAAAGGTAAGTAATATTTTTATTCAAACCAAAGTCCATATAAACAGGTAGGTTCAGGTGGTTGTATGTAATTGAGGATATGCCTTTATTGAGGTCCTTTCGCATGTTACCGTTTGCGTCGTAATCATAGTCGTACCCTTGTTGGTTTCCGTCTTTAAAACCGTCTAGGCTCATGGTGTAATCGGTCACGCTGTACAAATGGTTAAATTGGTACACATACGCAAGGTTGTCTATTGGGAGTACAGCACTTCCATCACCGTCCAGATAACCGTTGCGCAAAAGTTCTTGAATGTTTCCGTTCATGTCATAACGGATACTTTCATTATAAGAATTATCAGCACCTGTGGTTTCGGGTTTTTGATAAATGGCATCGCTAAGCCTGTTAAGATGGTCGTACATAAACCCATAACGCCTCAACACGCCATCACTGGCACTTCGCCATGAAGTTTCAGAAATGTTGCCGTTGTACAATGCTTTAATATCGCCATTTAAACTATCGTCAACTTCGTTGTAACTGATTTTAAAGGCAAATAAATCCTCAGGTTCACTACCATTAAGAAAGGTATTTACATCGTTGATGCCCTTGAGCCAGCCTCGGATGCTGTATCGGTAATCTACTTTTTGAAGATGAGAATTAGCCAGATTACTACCTACTTTTTTATTAATCAATTGTCCTAATTCATTGTACTGGTTTAACGAAAGTATTTCTTCATGTGTGTTGAAATTGGAATTTGGAATTTCATATTTGGAATTTTTTATTTTAGAAGCTCTTCCAGCTATTCACTTCAAGTCCTCGGCAAAAAGCTCTTTTTTCCAAGCTCAAAAAGGAGCTTCTAGGGTCGCTCTTTTTGAGCAGGAAAAAATAAGCTTTTTCTCCTCCGGGCTTTCCGTTTTTATCTGGGCTAGGGGCTTGAAACTAACAGAGAAACTGCAGGGCAAGCACGGTTTTTTTAGGGAGACTTTGGGGAGTGAAATCATGTACCACCTCATGAATTCATATGTCTACCCAAATAAACGACTTTACAATTTTTTTTAAAAATAATCATGTACAAAATATTATCAAATGCTGCGGTTTTTAATCTTATAGCTACAAACCATAACCTAGACGTTTTGTCTTCACTTATAAAGACATGTTCAAAAACATCCTTTTTCACTTTAGGAAACTTAAGTTGTGCTATTTGTTTAGAAAAATCTTGAATTCCGTTTTCATCTACTAAATCTGTAGTATTCAAAAGTTCTTCTGAAAAATTTATTATACCAGCTTCAATATATTCATCTGTTGTATTTTGAAATTTATTTTGATAATAGGGATCATTTGACATAATTGAAGTAGTATCAGATTTAGTAGGTTTATTAGTTCCACAAGATAGTAGGGAAATTAATAAAAGGATAAATGTGTATTTCATAATTAGTATCTTATTTTAAGATTAGGTATAATAACTGGATCAATAGTATTTCTTCTTTCATTTCTAACTTTGTTTGTAAGACCAGAATCACTTGGTAAACCTGAAAATACGGGTATTTGGTATTTAAAGAAATTTTGACCATTAACCTTAATTACTGTGTCTGTATAATTAATTTCAGGCGAGAAATAATAGAGACCACCGTCAGGGGCTGCTAGGTAGCCAGGTATAGGACGACCATATATGTTATTTCCACCTCTATTTTTCATTATTGCAATATCTCCGTCAGCGTCATATTTATAATAATCTCCAGAAAATACTAAATTTTGGCTTTTCATAAATCCCGTTTTGACCCTCTCAGTGTCTTCACTCCCATGCGTATGTGCAATTGCTTCGATACTTGCACCCTTTATTTTATTGACATCATCTAAAACCTTTTGCATTTGGCTTTCAGGGATAAAACCCTGAGAACCTATTACAGGTATTTCATATTTATATTTTCCCCCAATTTTATAAATAATAGTTCCAACTTCGACATGATTAATAATGGAATATCCATTGTATAGCATACCAAAATTTATCGCAGCATCCAAAGCACTATTAAAAGGTGCACCAGGACCGCTTTCAATAATTTCAGTATTAAAAGGATTATTTATCTCCAATCCAATTATCCTCCAGCCAGAATCTCCAAAATAATTCATTGCACCTAGTATCGAATTGTATGCATCAATAGCTGCCGACCCTGTAAAAGTAATCCCATTAACACTATCCGCTCCACTAGGATCTGCCCAATAAACGGGATTTCCATCAAAGGCCATATACGGCGACATATTGTGGTGGGTTACGGGGTCAATGCCGGTCCAGCGGGCAATGGCTGGGTCGTAATCCCTGAAATCCATGTCGTAGAGGTTTAGGCCCAGCTCGTCTTGGAACTCCATTCCATTGTACTTATACCGGTAATCACTTCTTTCTGTTGGGTCTAAAACTACATAAGTGCCTAGTTCATTTTCTTTATACGCGTACTCAATGGCATTATAATTACTGTGTTTTAATCCGTAAGGGTAGTAATGGTTCTCACTAATTATTTTTACCTGTCCTCCCTCATCAGGATCTAAACCGTAACTGAGTCGCACATTGCCCAAATGGTCGGTGTAATTGTACACATAATTAATTCTTCCTTTTACCACGCTCACATAACCCTCTGCCGTAGAAAAATGCTGTAATACGCCGTCTTGGTATTGAAAACCGTTACTGTATACTGTTTCAGTATGCTTTTAATTAAATTTTCAAAAGTAAATATTGATTTTTAGTATTTTATATTTAGCTAATCTAATACTCATAACAAGTACATTTCCTTACTAACCGCATTTTAAAACATAATAAATAAATAGATAATTTTATACAGACAAATAAAAAAATAAATGATTGACGGCAATATAAAATAAAAGTATTTTAAAGGTCTTTTAAATTTCCTTTTAAAGTATTGATAAAATACGACAAAAGCTGATATAGAAGACACTACAAGTATTGGTAAATATATACAATATGCAATAACTACATAAGCTTTCCTCATATTGAAATCATTAAAATTATTTGTTTTGAAACTTAAGAATAGTTGTAAAATAATTACTATTAAAAAGCCTCCTAAAGCAATGTAAGCTAGATTTTTAATGCTTTTTATCATCTCAATTTTTCATTAAATTGTATACAAAATAATATCCATTTCTGATGGCTCTTTGATCTGCAGTTGAATCATAACCATTAAAAGTAACTAGACTATTCAAATGTGCTCCATATTTTGTTTCCGAATAAAAAAATCCATTCGCAGCCATCCAAGCTCCCCACATAAAATTACCTGCATCAGCTAAATTATATAATGATTTTTGATTTGCAAATCTGTAAAAGCTGCCATCCCCAAACCCATTATATTCGGTTTTTCGGTAATCAATACCAAATTGATTTATGATTTGATTAGCACCAAAATCAGCAAATCCTAAATGTGATTTTTTAGCAACTTTTGCATAACCAAATGCCAATCCTCTATCCCAAGCAGATACACCCCCTGCTTTCATAAGAAATTTTATCATCATATTACCATCAATATTATTGTACAGCCTATCACCAACACCCATAGAACCAAGCCACTGAGCATCATTAGTATAATCATTCAGCTTTAATTGTTCTCCTTTTCTGTCAAAAATTTTATACGTACTTCCTGAGCCAAATCTGTCGTAAACTATTCCATTACTACCTACAATTAAACTAATGTAATTTCCTCCATCTGACCCTCCGTCCGACTGTAAATCAGATAAATCGACAACCATCCCTGTAATATTAAAGGACGAATCTTCACCATCAAGGAAATTAAGTAATCCATTAAAAGCGGACAGTGCATCCTCACCATCAAAAGTTATCCCATTAGGACTAATTATCGCATCCGCCCCACTAGGGTCTGCCCAAAAAACAGGATTACCATCAAACGCCATATAAGGAGACATATTGTGGTGGGTTACGGGGTCAATGCCGGTCCAGCGTGCAATAGCTGGGTCATAATCCCTAAAATCCATGTCGTAGAGGTTTAGGCCTAACTCGTCTTGGAACTCCATTCCATTGTACTTGTACCGGTAATCACTTCTTTGAGTAGGGTCTAAAACTACATAAGTGCCTAATTCATTTTCTTTATACGCGTACTCAATAGCATTATAATTACTGTGTTTTAATCCGTAAGGGTAATAATGGTTTTCACTTAATATTTTCAACTGTCCTTGCTCCTCAGGATCAAGGCCATAACTTAAGCGAATATTACCCAAATGATCCGTATAATTGTAAACATAATTAATTCTTCCTTCCACCACACTTACATAACCCTCTGTAGTAGGAAAATGCTGCAATTTACCATCTTGGTATTGAAAACCATTGCTGTATTGGGTTATTGTGCTCTTTCCTGCCGCCGTAACAATTTTTGATAACTTTACTCCTAATGCATTGTAAAGGTAAGTAATATTTTTATTCAAACCAAAATCCATGAAAACGGGCAAGTTCAAGTGGTTGTAGGTAATTTGCTGTATGCCTTTGTTGAGGTCCATTTGCATGTTGCCGTTTTCGTCGTAATCATAGTCATTTCCTTGTTGGTTTCCGTCTTTAAAACCGTCTAGGCTCATGGTATAATCCTGTACACTCATTAACTGATTCTCTTTGTACACATACGCAAGGTTGTCTATTGGGAGTACAGCACTTCCATCACCGTCCAGATAACCGTTGCGCAAAAGTTCTTGAATGTTTCCGTTCATGTCATAACGGATACTTTCATTATAAGAATTATCAGCACCTGTGGTTTCGGGTTTTTGATAAATGGCATCGCTAAGCCTGTTAAGATGGTCGTACATAAACCCATAACGCCTCAACACGCCATCACTGGCACTTCGCCATGAAGTTTCAGAAATGTTGCCGTTGTACAATGCTTTAATATCGCCATTTAAACTATCGTCAACTTCGTTGTAACTGATTTTAAAGGCAAATAAATCCTCAGGTTCACTACCATTAAGAAAGGTATTTACATCGTTGATGCCCTTGAGCCAGCCTCGGATGCTGTATCGGTAATCTACTTTTTGAAGATGAGAATTAGCCAGATTACTACCTACTTTTTTATTAATCAATTGTCCTAATTCATTGTACTGGTTTAATGAAAGTATTTCTTCATGTGTGTTGAAATTAGATTGCTGGGTGTGCTTCTCTAATCTGCCGTTAAAATCAAAAGTAAAATTATCTGTGAGTAAAATGGTAGTACTAGAGGTATTGAGACGGTGTCTGGTTACTGTTTTCAAAATTTTTCCCTCAAAATCCATAACGTTATCCACCTGCAAGAATCCACCAGTGTGGTTGTTCTTGTGGCTCCTGATCGATCTTGCCTTGTGATCATACAACGTATATGAATTTTCATTGTCTGTTGTACTTGGTGAGGTCAAAACCCTTACCCATGATCCTGTTGCCAAACCATGTGGCTTATTGGTGGAGTTGTTATAACTTACCGTTTGACCTTCAACCGTAGTAAAGCTAGATGGGGCGTTAGGAAAATTGTAATTGTCATAGTAATTGAGTGTCAGAACCGTATAGGCTGTTCCTGTAGGCCAGGCAACGTTTGTATACGGAAAAGACACGCTACTTACACTTGTGTTTGTAGTGGTTTTACTTTCTTGAAGTGCCGTTGCTCCATTTAATGTGGTTTGCAGTGTAGCTCGCGTTGCTGCTGTTACCGTAGCCTGCATCCAACCGGTTAATACGGCTCTGTTGTGAATGTCATATTTGGTAAACATCCAACCGTTTGTGCCCAAACCGTAGGGGTTCAATGCAGGTCCTGTACCCACAATACGGTCTAATCTATCGTAAAGGATAAATTCAGGCTGTTTACCCGGTAATTGTTTTTGAACGAGGCGGTTACGGTCGTCGTATTTGTATTGATAGCACCACCCCGCAAGTTGAGCAGTACCAATGGTTCCTGTAGCCATCGGCGGGATTACATAAGTTAGATTCCCAAATTGGTCATAAACATAATACGTGTCGTGTGGAGTTTGGTTATTACCATTAAAGCTTCGCTTAAGCACTACCTGTCCTTCCTTGTTTTTATACTCCTCAGTTGTATTTAGCTTTGGCGTGGAGGTATTGGGTATCCAGTTTTCGTCTTTTACAATAGTTACAACAAGTGTGTTTTCTGGGTAGTATACAGTGCCCGAAGCGTTACCCAAAGTAATTTCATACAATTTGAGGCTGGCACTCCAAGTAGCAGTTGCAGTATAGCGCTTTACTCTTTCTGATGGCGTATTCTTGTTAAAACCATAGTCAAACTTGATGGTATGGTCTGAATCGGTATTTTGCTGAACTACCCAATCCATTCCTGGGGCACCCTGTTCTAATACTCTAGCTCGCGGAGATAACTCTTGCCTTTTTACTGAGTAGGGGTATTGCCCATCATCAGTGCCGTAATTATTAATATAATAGCCCGTTGGGTCGCTAATTATTGTGCTATTTGGCGTAAAATCTAAACTTGTGGATTGTGTAGGAAATGGTAAATAGTCAATTAAATGCCTCCCGTTAGCATCGTAAGTAATGGGCGTCACTATATTATTACCTGTTGCAGACTGTTTGTGTGCTACTTTCTGAATGGGTCTCCCAAGCCCATCAAAATAGGTAACATTGACAACTTTTTTCTCATCTGTAACAGCTCCACTGCCATCAGTTGCCGTAATTCCGTTAATAGTAGGCACCTTATAAGTGGTTGATTTTATCCAGTTTTGGTTAGTACTTTGTGCAAGTACAAATGCCGGTAGTATATATAAAAGTAGATATATCTTTTTCATCCTAACTTAGTTTTGAGTCTTGTAATGGTATTGATTCTCCGTAATCAAATGCCCGTTCTTATCTCGGACCCTAAATAACCTGCCGAAATTATCGTATTCATTGGTAATGCTATCTCCTTTAGGATCAGTAATCGTAAGCACACCTATAAAGGGATTGTGGGTGTATGTTGTGACCATGGCATTAGGAAGATCAGCCCTAAGACTGTTTACATCAGGCATGTTAGATTCGTTTATCGTTGTTAAGTTTGCAATGCCAAGTGCTGCTGAAACCTGAGCATTAGTCGCATTTTCAATTCGTGCAATAGGGAGCGTTTTGTTGTACCCATAAAGATAAGTTACAGGCATGCCTGCCTCCTGTCTAGATTCCATAATGTTGCCATTAGTGTTGTCTATGGCAATGGTGCGGTAACGGACTACTAGGGGCTGTGTGCCTTTGGCTGTCATTAAGATTTCGGGAGCAAATAAGTTGTTACCCCAATTTTTGTAAGTAGTTTTATTTTCCGAAAGTTTTTCAGCTCCTTTATACGTTTCGACTTTTAAAGGAATACTTACCATGTTCTTAGCTAGCAATGTGGATGCTAAAGGCTCTCCTGGAAGATCCTGTACATAGTGATATGTGGTTTTGTTCCTTACTCCATTTGAATCAAATACTGTGGTTGAAGAAGGAGCAAAATTTGTTTCGTTGATAATAGAAACTTTCTTGTTAACTAGTATTGCCGTCGGATTATAACTGTAATCAAGGCTCTTGATATAGCTTCTCTTGATAAAGGATTTATAAATAGGTGGTATAAATGATGCACCTCCATTTATGGGATTAGTAAAATAGGTAAAAAGGTCGGTGTTATAATTAATGTCATAATAAAAATGATTTTTTTGCAGGAGTTGCCCCTGCTCGTTAAACATTTCACTAAAATTCAACATCCCTTGTTCAAGTACTACAAAATAGTAAAGGTGGTCAGAATCATAAACATCAAAAGGAGTATAGTAGTAAAATTTGGTATGTCCATTACCTACACCATCTGTTACTTTCACATGTTTGTAGAACACTTTTATTTCTCTTCCAAAATCAGACATGTAATGTACAGTTAGTGCCTGTCCGCTGGAATTGGTTGGGGTATTGAAATCATCATATTCATACTTTACTGTTTTTGCGGGCTCTAGTATGCCAGCTTCGGTATAATGACTGATTTTGCCAATCCTAACACCACCTCCATAATAATAATTCCTTGTATTTACTACTCTCTTTTTCTTATGAAAGGTATAGGTTCCGTTTCCTCCAGCAAGACTTAATATATTGATAGTATGCAAGCCAGGAGTAAGCTTAAAATGTTTATAATTTATACATTCATAAAAAGCAAAATTATAGTCTTCTGGCGTTATTATGGTGCTTCCCTTTTTTATTTGAAATACTATTGTTGGTTCTTCGCCTACCGGAGTAGCTTGTGAAGGCCATGGCGTACCGTCAAAAGTAACATAAAGATCTGTGTCTTCTGTGATATTAAATTGTTGCGAGTAATTTGACAATGTAGTATTGAAGTTATTTTGACTCACTAACTCCATATAAAAATTTTCATGATTACTAGCTATTTCAAACTCATCAATAGGAGTACTGGTATCTAACGTATTATTAAAATCCAACTGGTAAGGTAGTTTATTCTCATCAAATTCGTCAGCATTATTAAAATCTCTAAAACGCAAACTATGCGTACTCAAGGCATACTTATAAACACTGATCTTATTTGCTTCAAAGTCATAATTAATATAACCTCCTGTAGGCAGCTCCACACTCTTCAAGATACCATGGGTTACGGTGGCTGGATTAGTCAATTTACCAAAACCTAAGGGATTGAATAAAGCCTTATTGATGTCGCAATCGCCAATAACCCGAGTAAAGCCATAATTATCAACTTCATATTTTCCAATGACATCAGTAAAACTGTAATTGAATTTATATTTTTCCAAGATAGTATTAGACGCATCGGTAATCTCAAATTTTTCAAGAAACCGAACCAGTAAGGGGTTAGTATAATTAGGTTGGAGAGCCGTATAATATTGCGTAAAGTTACATTTATGTATCAAATTTCCATTACTGTTTTTTAAAGACATAGAAATGATTTGTGTCCTATCGTTTCTCGTTTCAGTCAAAAACGGGATTTGGTCTGTGGTCAAGACAAATTCTATAGAACCATAACCGTGTGCGATAATTTTCTTTAGTTTCTTTAAAGACTCAACTTTTATGTTATCGTGCATATATACAAAGGTTTCGTCATATTCTAAACTGGCAATCAATGCATTATTACTAGAATAAACCTTGGTAAGATGATAACCGCTACGATAGCTCTTGTAAAGTCCATCAGAAAAAGGTCTGAAAACGTCGTCTATCATATCAAAAACATATTTTAAACCCTTGCCATCAGTTATGATAAAGGAAGAAATATCCAAACCATTGGCATTTTGATTTACAAATTCAAACTTCAATGCGTTCGTACTCAGGTTGATAATCTTTACAATTCCATCGCTACTATTTTTGATTATCCTGAAACGACCGGAATAACCCATGAAGTTATAAAAATATTGGTCATCATATAAATTATTAGTTGGATTAGCGAATTTGTCAGGGAAACCAATTGTAGCAACTGAAATAACGCCACCTCCAAACAAACTCCAGCCCAGTCCTACTTCTGAAGCCTTATGGTGATTTGCAACATTATTGGGATGGTATTGCAATCTCATGTTAAAAGTGACATCCTTAGAGCGGGTGGGCAAGGACATAAGGTCATATCCTATATTTGGAATGCCTGTGAGGTTATCCACGGGAACATCGAGATAGGTAGCAAATGAAGATACAGAGGCTGCTGGTTGTGTAACTACAAAATTAGATAGGTCAGGCAGATTTTGTGCATTTCCAGTATTTATTAATACGAAAAACAAAATTGCATTAATTGTTTTACTGGACCAGCAAGATTTAAAAGATAGAACTAGGGTTAAAAAGCTAATGTTCATATGCTGTGCTTTTATGTTTTTAAAAGATTTTTTTTGTTTTTTTAGGAAAATATATTGTGGTTAATTGCCCTTAATAATTTTAACACTTCCACTGCCTTTATTAGTGGTAATATTAACAATGTATACGCCTTCGGGTAAATTGGATACGTCTACTGGCACAGTGCGACTGTCAATCTTAAAGTTCTGCAATTGACGTCCTGTTAGGTCGTATAGCATGGCTGTTCCATGGTCAAAGTCAAAGCCTACAATAATATTAGTAAAAGTCAAAGCCGGATTTGGGATGGCTTCGATCTTAATTTTTTCTTTTAATTTCTTTTCATTGTCTTTTAGTTTTAAAATCCAAAAATCATCACGACCCAGCTGTATGCTTTTGTCACGGGATGACTTAGTACCGGGCTTAGGTCCTTTTGCAGCTTCAGATTTAGCTGTCGCATCAGAATTGTTTGTACTACTTTTACCGCCAGAGAGCGAATTTAAAAAGTCAACTTTAGGGTCTCCAATCCCCATTTTTAATCCTGAATTATCACCCACGATATCATTTATTTTTTTTGTGGCATTGCCTATTTCGTTTTTGACCTTTCCGTTAACATCATTTGATAAGTCTTGCAATGCAGTATCCATTTCTTTTTTTACATTATCCGCAATGCCTTCATTTTGATTACCAAGTAAGATTTCTGATACAGATGACTTTCCTTTTTTTCCAACATAACCTTTAAACTCTGGATTTGAGGTTCCGGCTAAAATATAACCACCATCTCTAGAAATTACCATCTTTTTTAAAATGTCTTGTCCGGCACTGCCGTGAACCTTACGCCATAGTTCTCTACCGTCTTTATCTATTTTTATTGCTACAAAATCATTTACGCCTTCCTTATCGTTGTTGCCTGTGTATGTAACGGGACTATAACCACACAATAACATAGAATGGTCTTCATTTTCAACAAGAGACGTTAATATGTCAACATCGCCTATGTCATAAGCACCTTCCCATAACGTGTTTCCTGTTTCATCTAATTTCAAAATCCACAGGTCAGTTCCGTTTTTTGAGGTTCTGGTTGTACTTCCTGAATTTCCTGCTACAATATAATTCCCGTCTTTTCCTTGATGTACTACTTGCAGCTGATCGTCTTTATCACCACCTATGGTTTGTTGCCATTCTACAGACCCCATTTCATCTAGCTTCAAAATCCAAAAGTCACCACCTCGTCCGTAATTATCTTGCGATTTTATACCTGAGATAGGGCTGTTACTGTACCCTCCAATCAAAAATCCATTATCCTTGGTGAGAGCGATACTCCTTAACTGGTCTGCATACTTCCCTCCGAAGCTCTTTTGCCATAGCTCTTTGCCATCAACATCCAGCTTTACAATCCAATAATCCAAATTTCCCTGACTTTTGTCCCTCTTTATATTTTTACCTTTGTCATTACTCACTGGACTACTATCAGATGAACCCGCTACCACATATCCACCATCATTTGTAAGAACAATGGCCTCCAAATCATCTTGTCCTTTACCTCCAAAGGTCTGTTGCCATAATTGTTCGCCTTTAGCATCAAGCTTTACAATCCAATAATCATTACCACCGTGATTTTCTTGTTCCTTATCTTGATCTTTAGGACTGTTGGAAGTGCCTGCAAGTATAAATCCGCCGTCATGTGTTGTTCGAATTACCTTTAGCATATCGGTTCCGCTTCCGCCGAAACTTTTTTGCCATTCTACTTCACCATCTTCGTCTAACTTCCATATACAAAAATCTAAATCGCCTCTGCCTTCTTCAGTTTTGTTGCCTGACTTTTGAGAGAGCGAACTTCCTCCAAGAATGAATCCATAATCAGCAGTAGGCTGAATGTCTGTTAGGTACTCTGCATGCCGTCCGCCAAATGATTTTTCCCACATAATATCTTGGGCGAAACTCATAGGAATAAGCATCAAAACACTGCATGTCAAAAAAAAGTTACTCAATTGGTTTTTCATTTTAATAAGTTTTATATGTACAAAAATGTTAGCGTTTATAAATTACCATGATTAAAACCAAAAGCAATTTTAACAAAATTTATAAAAATTGATAAAGTAAAAAACTTTTTAAGCTACTGCACTACAACAAAAGATTATTTTTTGGTAACAAAAGTTTATTTTTATAATTTAGCCAAAAAACTCTATGGTATTAGGAGATAAGTTATATAAACTAAGAAAAGATAAAAAATTATCACAAGAAGAACTTGCTCTTGAATTGCAAGTTTCAAAAACGGCTTTAATAAAATGGGAAAGTAACAAAAGTAAACCTAGTATTAATAACCTAATGAAGATTTGTGATTTTTATGAAACCGACATCTATACACTTCTAGAAGATGTTTCAAACGTGAATTTCTCGCACGCCACGTTTAAAGGAACAAATTATGTAATTAATCCAAATAATTCAACCATCAACTTCAACAATTCGCCTGAACTGATAGCACAATTCACCGATAATCAAAATAAAATAAATGTGTTATTTGAACAGCAAACGAAATTATTAGAAAAATTACTAAACCAATAAAAGTAGTTTTCAAACTATGCTATTTCAAGGTTAATCTTTCCAGATTTTTAACTTTTCGCTGATTTTTCCTCTTTTTCCAATTGTTTTTTTATCTTTGATTTTCTTTAACAATTTGAATATACATTTATGTCAACAGATTCGCAGGCTTGGGGCTCGAGAATAGGATTAATTTTAGCCATGGCAGGAAATGCTGTAGGATTAGGAAACTTTTTGAGGTTTCCGGTGCAAGCCGTTCAAAATGGCGGTGGTGCGTTTATTATTCCGTATTTAGTTTGTTTCTTGTTAATGGGAATTCCGTTACTTTACATTGAGTGGGCTTCGGGTCGCTTTGGTGGAAAATTTGGCAATCACAGTACGCCGTATATTTTAGATTCGATGGTTAAAGGTCGCGTATTAAAATACATTGGCGTATTCGGTATTTTTACTAATGTGGCTGTTGCCGCCTATTATTGCTACATCGAATCGTGGACAATGTCTTACGTTTATCATTCGCTTGCCGGTACGTTTCAGGGCATGAGTCAAAGTAATGTGGCACAATTTTTTACTGATTACGTAGATATTTCCAAATCAAGTACCGGAATTCCGTATGAAGCCGTTACTTTTTACATTTTATGTTTATTACTCAACACCTATATTTTATCAAAAGGTTTGAAAGGAATAGAACGGGTAGCCAAAATTGGTATGCCCTTATTGATACTTTTCGGTATTATTTTGGCGCTCAGAGGTTTAACTTTAGGCACTAGCGGAGCTTCTGAACTGTTTCCTGATGCCAATGCTTGGGATGGTCTCAACTTTTTATGGACGCCACAATACGAATCAATCCTCGACTTGAAAGTTTGGATGGCTGCGGCAGGACAAATATTTTTTACACTTTCCGTTGGTATGGGCACCATTCATTGCTATGCCGCCTATATGAGTGCGAAAGACGATATTGCTTTGAATGCGGTTTCGGCAGGTTTTATGAATGAATTTGTCGAGGTCGTTTTAGGAAGTTTAATTGTAATTCCTATCGCGGCAGGATATCTAGGTTTAGATTGGGTTTTAGAAAATGCCGGTTTCGGAATGGCGTTTCAAACCATGCCGTATTTATTTCAGCAGTGGGGTCCTGTATTGGCAGCTCTTGCAGGATTATTTTGGTTCGGACTGCTGTTTTTTGCCGGAATTACCTCCTCATTAGCCATGGGAACGCCTTGGATAGGTTTTATGCAAGACGAGTTTAAATGGAGCCAAACCAAAGGCGCTTGGTCTTTTGGATTATTGATATTAATCATGGGATTACCTACCGTTATTTTTTTCCAACAAGGTGTTTTTGACGAATATGATTACTGGGCAGGAACGGTGAGTTTGGTTGTCTTTGCTATGCTAGAAACCATTTTATTTTCGTGGATTTTCGGCATGAAAAAAGGCTGGGCCGAAATTACCAGTGGAGCCGATATTCAGGTTCCTATAGCTTATAAATTTATCATCAAATTTGTAACGCCTATCATGCTAATTGTAATATTTTTAGGATCTCTTTTTAAACCCTTAAATAACGACTGGTCAGGCAATATGTCGAGTTTATTTTCTGGAAAAGGTTGGACTTTAGATAATGGTTCTATTATTAAAACCATTACACATGCCGGAATTAAAGAAAAACTTGTAGCCGCAACAGATCCTGTAATTATCAATCAACTTGAAGAGCAAATGATGTATCTCAACTTTGCGCGATTTTTACTAATCGGTCTGTTTGTTTTTATTAGTATTCTTGTTTATGTAGCGTTCTTGAAACGAAGAAGAGAAGGCAGAGCTACTTTATAACTTTTTTTAAACACTACCATTTATGAACACAGAGGCATTGTTAACCATGGTTATCACACAAGGCATCGTTATTGGATTTACGGGATACTTTTTCTACAAAGTTTTAACCACAAAACCTAAACCAGAATCAGATAGTAAAGACGAAGAGGAAAACATAGCCTCTTAAATCTTTTAAAATCGGTATCCGATACTGAACCACGTATAATGTTCTGCTGTTTCAGGGCTCCAAGAATGTTTTATTTCTATTGGCCCTAAAACAGATTCAAGACCATATCCCACAGCGTACCCAGAATATTCTGGAAGTTGAAGCCATTGTTCTGATTCGAAGATTTTATTTCCAATATTAGCAAAATTTCCTGCAAAGTTGATATGGTGCTTTTTATAAAACTCGTAATCCAGCGTCAGTGTCGACTTTACAAAACTATTTCCGAATAAGGTTAGAAAATCATAGCCGTAAAAATAATCCAGGTTATTGATTCGGTTAAAGCCATAACCACCGAGAATAAAATCAAAATACGGACTATTGCCTTCTCCAATCGAGAGTCCGCCATCCACTTTTACAATAGCAGTGAGGTGTTTAGAAATTGGGAAAGCGCGCGTTAGATGGCTTTTTAAGAACGTAAACTTGATAAAATCTTCCTGTCTAGACGAATAGAGAAAAGATTGTATATTGCCCGAAAAATACCAACCTTCGTGCGGAAAGTAAAAATCATCAAGCGAGTCGTACTTCAATTGTGCAAAAATACTTCCAAAATTATTGCTCCTAAAAACCGACGTATCATTATCAACCGTTTCCGAGGTTAATTTTATGTTTTTTACCTCAACACCCGCCGAAATGATAAACTTTTGCTTAAAAATAGTTTGCAGATAAAATTGATTTGAGAAATCTGAAAAATCTAAATTGATAGAATTTAAATCGCTAATACCAAATAATGCAGCGATTTGTGGATTTGAAGCTACATTTCGGTTGAAACTATTGTACCTAGACTTTACCCCGAAACTCCAATAAAAACCATTATCGATATAATAATCAAAATTATACCGAATATTGTCGCCCAAAACCACATCGAGCGAGGCCACATCATTTTTAAACAAAAATTTCTTGTGTGTCAAGTTAACAAGGACACCACTTTTGTACAAATTATCATAATGTAAACCGAAACGTAAAAACGATTTAACCGAATTTTCCTCTAAATTGAGTTTCAACACATCGCCTTTACCCTTCTGTTCGAAACTATAACCGATAACGCCAAAGTTTTGGGAAGCGTTGAGATTGTCGATACCTGTCTTTAATGTATTGTAGGTTATTGTTTTATTGGTTCTAAAACCAAGTTTTCCGGTAACATAAGCTCGTGTATAATTTTTGAGCGGATTAATTTGTATTTCCGCAATAGCAATAGAATCCCCTTGGTTTTGTGTTACAGCCAACTTTGGTTTTTTATAATTTGTGCCAATTGCTTTTAATTTTTCAAAAACAACAAAGCTCGACTCTTCGCCCTTTTTAATAATAGCAGCGCCATCACTGAAAGAAATTACATTGTATTCTGAAATGTCAGGCTTGAGATAAATATCCGTTTGTTGAATTTTAGGTGCCATTTTCTCCGTTATTTGGAGATTAGAAATTTGCACTAAAATTCGTGTTGCATTCGTTAACTCGTCTCTCGACTTTAATCCATCTTGTACGTCGACACCAATAATAATGTCGGCACCCAACTTTTTAACTTCATCGATAGGATAGTTATTCACTACACCACCATCAATTAAAAGTTTTCCGTCGATAACTAAGGGCGAAAACAATGAAGGAAAAGTAGCACTCGCCATAATAGCTTGTGCGAGATATCCATGGTCTAAAACAACTTGGGTGCCTGTTTCAATATCCGTAGCAATACACAAAAAGGGAATTTGCAACGCATTAAAATCTCTTACATGACGGTCTTTGTGTAACAATTTAGTCAGCAGAGCATATATATTCAAACCCTTAGAATAAGAATGAGGAAGACCTAGTTTCCAGTGGTCAAAAGGCAAGGTCAAGGCATATTTTTCATCATTTTCTTTTTCATAAAAATTCTTGGAAGACCTCGGAATATAGTCCTTGAGCAGCTGATCAAAATCAGAAGCTTTGAAAATCGAATCGAGTTGAGCAGCATTGTATCCTGAAGCATAAAGTCCGCCCACAATAGCACCCATACTCGTACCACCAATATAATCTATCTGAACTCCTGCTTCTTCAATTGCTTTTAAAACACCAATATGTGCTAAACCTTTGGCTCCACCTCCGCTTAAAACGAGACCTATTTTTGCTCGTTTATTTTCTTGAGAAAAGGTGGCTTGCATAGCAAAAGCAAGTAGAATAACAAAAAGGAATTTCGGGTTCATGATACTATTTTAGAAGATGTAAATCGCTACAGCACTAAAATCAAATACTGAAACTTTTCTTTTGCAAAAATTGTAAAAACAGCACTTTGCATAAAGTAGTGTAAAAGTCGTGATTTTTTTGTTTCGGCTTGCTCCATAAATTCAATATTTTGTCAAATGCTTGCATTTTTAACGTTTCATCCCCGATAAATCACAAAAGAGGTGCTTGATAGGCTTCTTGTATGCAAATTTGGCACGTTTATCAACTCAAAGAAATACAAAAAAACGCTTCTCCGAGAAGAAACGTTTTTAAATGTAAAGAGTATAGTTTTGAATTGCTTAATTGAAATCAAAACGCAATCCTAGCGAAATATTGTTTTGCTCTACTCTATTATCTTTAAATAATGGATTTATATCATATTTAAGGTACAAACTTGTTTCTTTATAACCGATGTAAGTGCTCAAACCGTAAATAAATTCATTGGTGTTAAAGCTGCCTTTGGTTACGTCTCGGGTTTTGTAATTGTCTATTTCATATTTCAAAATTTGTTTTGACTTTACATTGACTCCTGCATATCCTCCTATCCCGAATCGAACACTTTGATGGGTTCTAAAGTAGGTTTTATCGTTCTTTATGGTGGTACCTGAAAAATCAAATTCTAAGTGTAACGGCACCACTAAGTTTACGTTTCTAAAACGCGATTCTTTTAAATTGATAGTGCTTGTTTCGAGATCTGTTGTACTGCCATTGTCTACAAAAAAACGATTATCGGTCGGACGAAGATTGTTATACATCAAAGAAAGTCCGTATTTGAAATGCAATAAATTATGATTTTTGGCAATTCGGGTATTGTATGTAAGTCCCCATTCGTAGAAATTGGAGCCTAAATACCGAAAGTCAGAGTTGGCCACTGCACCATTAGTAACCAAGTTATTGGCCCCTGCTGCAAAAACAAACTGAGATGTGGTGCGAGATTCTGGCTTAAAACGCTTGATACTGTCTGATTTTGAATTTCCAAATAACGACCATTCAAACGTAAATCCCTCTTGGGTTTGAGTAGTGTCGGTTTCGGCTATTTTTCCATCTACCTTCATTTGCACCAAAGCATTGAGTTCTTCTTGGTATGCTGCCACTCGGGTTTCGATGTTTTTAGCACGGGTTTCGGCCAATTTCTTCTTTTGTTCTTCGGCCTGAGCTGCTGTTATAGTTCCCGTTGCAAGTTGCTCGTTAACAAATTCGATTTCTTTCTTTAACGCTTCTTTTTCTTCTTTAGTGGCGGCAGCAATTTGTTCTGAAATTTGCTTCACTCGTTTTTCGAACGTATCTTGTGCTTTCATTTTTGTTAAAAATAGACACAAAGTCATAACGAGGTAAATGGTTAAATTTTTCATGATTGATGATTTAATTGATTTATAATGGATTAATTGAAATTCCGATTGGCTATTGCGACTCTCACTTCTTGGTATTTTTTATTGACCGAGCGAATCACTTTTTCTCTAAAAGTAGCTTCCACCTCAGCATCCGCTTGGGCCAACATCTGATGGGGATTAACGCTAATGGAAGTTTTATTTTTTACTACGCTACGTTCTACCGGTTGAGAATCTATGGCTGCTAATAATAATTCTGAATCGACGCTTATAGCAGATGATGCTTGACGACCTACTTCTTTTTCAGATACCTTTTCGATAGTTTTTGGTTGTTGGACTGCTGCAATTTCATTTTTTGATTGAACGATTATTTCATCTGGGGCACTCATTTGTTTATTAGTACTTCCTGTTTTTGAAGTCAATTCATTATTTTCAGCATTATTTGAAACATTTACAACTTCAGTTTGACCTTCTTTTATGGGAAATTGCAGGGCTTCTATTGTCGTAGGTTCTTGGATTTTCTTCGTTTTTTGTTCGATTACTATGTTTTTATGTTCCGTATCGACCATTTCTTGGGTTTGCATAAAAAACACACTTGCGATAATCAGAATTCCGGCAAAACTAGCCGCCATGTACAGCCAATTGTAACGCTTTTTAGAAGTGGATGCCACTTTTGAGTTGGTTTCTTTTTCGGCAAGCGTCAACAATACATCGAGCCTATTCCAGGCTTGATCAGTAGGCATAATGGCCCGCTGATGGAGCTTCTCTCTAAATTGATTTTCTAATTTATTGGGTTCCATTGTGATAATTCTTCGTTTTGTTAAGCAAATCTTGTAACATTTTTCGGGCGTGCGAAAGTTGTGATTTTGATGTTCCTTCATTAATCCCAAGCATTTCGGCAATTTCTTTGTGCTTATAGCCGTCTATGGCATATAAGTTAAAAATCATTTTATAGCCTTCCGGCAATGCGTCAATCAAAAACTGAATGTCATCTACAGAAAGATTGCTTTCGATATTATTAAAACTTTGTTCCTGAACATTTTGGTCTTCTACAAATTGTACTTTTTTTTGTGCTCTAATAAACGAAATACTTTCATTGACCATTATTCTTCGAATCCAACCCTCAAAACTGCCTTTGCCTTCAAAATTTTTAAGATGTACAAAAACTTTCATAAAGGCAGTAATCATTACATCTTCGGCTTGTTGTACATCTTTTATGTACTGCCTACAAACGCTTAACATTTTCGGTGCAAATTTGGCATAAATCTGCTGTTGTGCATGCCGATTATTTTCGGTAGCCAACCTAATGATGTTATGTTCGTCCTGATGTAAAGCAATTACCTTCATAAATTGATGTACGATTTTCGGATGTAGCTTTAGAGTATGTTTTGTCTAGCAATCACTGCTGCATCTGATTTCTATAGGCATAGACGAATCTAATTAAAAAATGGTTGCATGAAGTAGAAAAAAATTTGAAAACTTGTCAAAAAACCAAGTTCATACGGGTACTAGAACATGGAAAGTTGTATACTATTTTTTTTGAAATTGACACACAACCACAACCCAACAACAGATGAAAAACAACCTCTAAATAATTGAAAAACAGAAATTAAACAGTAATTTAAAATCAACTTTTACCTATAAACCACACAATTACAACTTCTTGAAGAATCTAGATTATTATTTTTTACGTTCAATAACGTAGTTGACCATTAAAATAAGTGCATCTTTATATTCTGACTCCGGAAAGGTATTCAATAATTCCAAAGCTTCTTCTTGAAATTGCATCATTTTTTCTTCGGCATAACTAAGACCATTATTTTTTTTAACAAAAGCAATTACTTCTTTTACTCTTTTCTTGTCTTTGTTATGGTTTTTAATAGAATTGATGAGCCATTTTTTCTCCTGCGAAGTGCAATGATTGAGCACATAAATTAAGGGTAGCGTCATTTTTTGTTCTTTGATGTCAATTCCGGTGGGTTTTCCGATGGCTTCGTCGGTGTAGTCAAATAAATCGTCTTTGATTTGGAATGCCATGCCGATGAGCTCGCCAAATTTTCGCATTTTTTCTACTTGTACGCCGTCATCACTTACTGATTTGGCTCCTAAAGCACAACAAGCGGCAATGAGTGTGGCGGTTTTTTGCCGAATAATTTCGTAATAAATAGCTTCGGTGATGTCTAATCGTCGGGCTTTTTCAATTTGTAACAACTCGCCTTCACTCATTTCTCTTACAGCCACAGAAATAATTTGAAGCAAATCAAAATCGCCGTTATCTATAGAAAGCAGTAAGCCTTTTGAGAGCAAATAATCGCCCACGAGAACGGCAATTTTATTTTTCCAGAGGGCATTGATGGAAAAAAAACCACGTCGTTTATTACTGTCGTCTACCACATCATCGTGTACTAAAGTGGCCGTATGAATCAACTCAATAACGGAGGCACCGCGATAGGTTCGCTCGTTTACCATACCATCCGAAATCATTTTGGCCGTCAGAAATACAAACATGGGTCGCATTTGTTTTCCTTTTCGATTTACGATGTAGTAGGTAATTCGGTTGAGCAACGCCACTTTTGAAGTCATAGACTCATAAAACTTTGTTTCAAAAAGTTCCATTTCTGTCAGTATCGGCTGTTTTATTTGTGCAGTAATATTCATTTGCTTTTTCTAAATCCATTCAGCCCCTCAAAGATACGACAAAGCAAGCGTCTGAAAAAAATTTTATCTTTGATTAAACTTTTATCGAAAATAGTAGTCATAACACACAAACCATTAAATACTATAACCATGAATTTAAAAAATGTATTTTTAGGATTAGCATTTACCATGCTTATCTTTAGCTGTAGCGATGATAGTTCGACTACTGCAGAACCTGCTTTAGACAGCAATCAAGCAAAAACCAGCATCGAGATTGACGATGTAACGGACGAAGTTTCTCAAATTGCGGAGAATCAAATTGACATCCAAAACAAAAACATGGCTAGCACTAACGATGCTCCTCAAAGCATGTTGCCTCCGTGTGCAACTGTAACCGTGGTAGTAACAGGAAACACTTGGACAAGAACAGTCGATTTTGGTACCGTAGGTTGTTTAATGCCAAACGGAAATGTATTGAAAGGAAAAATTATTATTGCTAAAACAGTTGGAGCTAATCCGATGACTAAAACCTATTCGATTACCTTTGACACATTCTACATCAATGCCCGATTGATTCAAGGAAACAAAACCATTGTACGGTCATTAACTACAACGGCTCCTATACAGCCTACCACTACAATGACCATGAACATATCAGTAACTTTTGGTAACGGAACTACGTTTACAAAAACAGGAACCCGAACTTCAAAAATGATTGAGGGTTTCAACACACCAATTTGGAATGATAATGTGTTTGAAATTACAGGAAATTGGTCTACTACGCGACCAAATTACAGTCAGACTACCACAGTAACTTCGCCTTTGATTCATAAAATGAACTGTCAATTTAGACGTGTGCAAGGTGTATTGACTATTGTAAAAAACAATAATACGGCAGTAATTGATTTCGGTAACGGTACTTGCGACAATCAAGCATTATTAACCATCAACGGAAATACCTCGACCATCACACTTGGTAATTAAAACAAAACAGCACTTTTTAAAGTATTGTTTTTACTTAGAATAAACCCCAACATACTTGTTTTTAAATTCCTTAAGGAAAATTAAAAACGGGTATGTTGGTTTTTTTTTGGTAATTCACCATACAGTTTACTTTTCTATAGTGTCGATTATCAAAGCATTGCAGTTTGAAAACAGGTGCTGCAAGTAAACCTTTTTAGTATCATAAATGAATGATGCAATAATGTTCAACTGAAAATACAAAGCACTCGCCTGCCGTGTTAGGGATTGCAGCGGCATCCTTTTGAGGCGTCTCGACCCCGACACTTCGGGGTTCGAGACGCCTCAAAAGATAGAGCGAAAAGCCCGACCCGCCCCTGCGGGAAACACCCAAAAAAAATACAAACAGGAGTAGCTAAAAGTCGGAAGTTCTTTATAAATTAGCCTATATTTATTTTTATGGTATTAGTTCGTTACTTATCGCAGATTGGAAAATACTTCTTGATGTGGAAAGAAATCTTTAGAAAACCCACTAAATGGCGGGTTATGAAGGTTTTACTAATCAAGGAGATTGATGATTTAATTATAGGCTCACTCGGAATAGTGGCTTTTATTGCATTTTTTGTGGGAGGAGTTGTGGCTATTCAAACGGCATTAAACCTTACAAATCCTTTAATTCCGAAGACGCTCATAGGTTTTGCCACACGCCAATCGGTTTTACTTGAATTTGCCCCTACTTTTATTTCGGTGGTAATGGCCGGCAAGATGGGTTCGTTTATTACCTCAAGTATTGGCACGATGCGGGTTACCGAACAGATTGATGCTTTGGAAGTTATGGGGGTTAATGCCGTAAACTACTTGGTTTTTCCGAAATTGATAGCGCTTTTGCTATATCCTTTCGTTATTGGTATTGCTATGTTTTTGGGTATGTTCGGCGGCTGGTTAGCAGGCGTTTATGGCGGCTTTACTGCTAGCGAAGATTTTATTACCGGTTTACAAATGGAGTTTGTTCCGTTTCATATTGCTTATGCATTCATAAAAACGTTTTTATTTGCTTTACTTTTGGCCACGATCCCGTCGTTTCATGGATTTTACATGAAGGGTGGAGCACTCGAAGTAGGAAAAGCAAGTACGGTGGCGTTTGTTTGGACTTCGGTTACCATTATTTTAGTTAACTACATCATCACTCAATTACTTCTTACCTAATGATTACGATACAAGACATCAAAAAATCGTTTGACGAAAATGTAGTTTTAAAAGGCATTTCGTGTGTTTTTGAAACAGGAAAAACCAATTTGATTATCGGGCAAAGTGGTTCGGGGAAAACGGTTTTGCTCAAAACGTTGTTAGGAATTCATACCCCAGACGAAGGAAGTATTGTGTATGACGGTCGAAATTATTCTGATTTAAGTAGGGATGATAAAAGAGCTCTTCGCACTGAAATTGGGATGGTTTTTCAGGGCAGTGCCTTATTCGATTCGATGACTGTAGCCGAAAATGTAGCGTTTCCGTTAAAAATGTTTACCAAAAATAGCCGCTCAGAAATCAATGACCGTGTCGATTTTGTTTTAAATCGGGTAAATCTGGTAAATGCTCATCATAAATTGCCTTCTGAAATTTCGGGTGGGATGCAAAAACGGGTTGCCATTGCGAGAGCTATTGTAAACAAGCCTAAGTATTTATTTTGTGATGAACCCAATTCTGGTTTAGATCCAAATACCTCAACCATTATTGATACTTTGATTAAAGAAATTACCGAAGAATACGACATTACCACAGTGATTAATACACACGATATGAACTCAGTAATGGAAATTGGCGATAATATTTTATTTCTTAAAAACGGTTTAAAAGCTTGGCAAGGCAATAAAGATGAAGTATTTATTACTGATAATCAGGCAGTATTAGACTTTGTATATTCGTCTAACTTATTTAAAAAAGTACGCCAAGCTTACCTAAGTGAACACAAAAAATAAACCAGAAACCAAAATTACTTATTTATTTTTATCAATCAATAGCTTGATATCTTGCTCTTTTGCTTTTGGATAAATAAGCAGTGTATTTTTGTGATCTACAATTATATAATCGCTCAAACCATTAATTACAACCGTTTTATTTGTGTCTGTCCTTATGATGTTATTGCTAGCATTTTCGAGAACGATATTGGCATGCACTACGGCATTTTGATTTTCGTCTTTGGGTAATTTTTCGTGCAGTGAACCCCATGTACCTAAATCGTTCCAATCAAATTGAGCGGGTAAAACGTAAATATTTTGAGCATCTTCCATAACCGCATAGTCTATCGAGATGTTTTCGGCTAACCCATAATTTTTTTGGATAAATTCTTTTTCATCTTCTGTGTTATATACCGGAATCCCTTTTGAAAACAACTCCAGCAGTTGGGGTTGCGCATTTTTAAAGGCTGTTAAAATAGACGATACACTCCAGATAAAAATTCCACCGTTCCATAGAAAATTACCTTTTTTTAGAAAACCTTTCGCCGTAGCATAATCGGGTTTTTCTCTAAACTGAACCACTTTTTTAATTTGATTTGAATCGGTTTTATCATATTCGATATAACCGTAACCCGTATTCGGAAATGTAGGTTGAATGCCTAAAGTCATTAAAACATCTTGTTTTTGACTAAAGTCGAAAGCAGTTTGCAAGTCATCTCTAAAAGCCGCTTCGTCTTCAATCCAATGATCACTTGGCGCGACTACCATTACCGCATTCGGATTCATTTTTTGGATTTTTAAAGAAGCATACAGAATACATGGTGCCGTATTGAGCATGGCAGGCTCTAGCAATATTTGATTATGTTGCACTTTAGGCAATTGTTCGGTGACCAAATCGAGGTAAGCCTCATTGGTTAGAATCAAAATATTTTCTGCCGGAATGAGCCGCTCGAGTCTAGAGAATGTTTTTTGAATAAGGGTTTCTCCAGAACCTAAAATATCATGAAATTGTTTCGGAAACGCAGCGGTACTGACGGGCCAAAATCGAGAACCAATACCTCCTGCCATGATAATGGCATAATAATTACTATTCATTCTACTGCTTTTAAAATCGTATTCATCTCAAAAAATTAATGAGGATGGTGCAAAGATAACATTCTTAATCTTAATTATACCTTTATTCAAGGCTTGAGTAATTCTACTTCGGCATTCGGATTGAATAAAAAAGTCCGACCTGTGCTTACCTCGACACATTCATACCTTTTGACACGTAGTTTTCCTTTTTTGAAAATTTTTCCGTTGTAAATTCTAAAAACACTTCCGAGTGGCAAGTCAAACACAAAGTTTTTATCATTAGGTCTGTCAAAATATTTCAGTGCCAAAGCCAATTGAGCATCCGTATCGCTACTTGCTGTTGGGTTTTTGAAATGACGTGCCAAAAGCGGTAACACTTGGTTTGGAAAAATTTCTGGTCGAATAAAAGGAATCATTAATCGCTGAAAGGTGTGTTTCCATTCTATTCCGTGTGGTTTAATCGCACGACCATATTTTTCAAAAGCCACTAAATGTGCTATTTCATGTATCAAAGTAATCAAAAACTTATACGGATTTAGTGTGGCATTCACCGTTATTTCATGCTTTCCAGAAATTGCCTTCCGGTAATCTCCATGGCGGGTTACCCGTTCGTTTACAATTTTAAGATGTACATGGTGCTGTACAATCAAAGCAAAAACGGGTTTTACGGAATGTTCAGGAATGTATTTAGCTAAGATTTCATTCATGATGGCGCATTTTTGTGCTTACGGCGTCGAACTCGAAACTTGTAAAACTTTTCCGTTGAAATATTTATGACCTGTTAAGGAGAAATTCTTGACGTAATCGGCCATTTCAGCTGCTGACAAAGGCGCTTGATACCCCGGAAAAGCCTCTTCTAACATCTCTGTTTGTACCGACCCCAGAGCCAAAACATTAAATGAAATTCCTTGGTTTTTATACTCTTCCGAAAGCAATTCTGATAAGGTAATCACAGCACCTTTGCTAGAGGTATAGGCCGAAAGACCAGCAAATTTCATACTGCCTTGAATACCTCCCATCGAACTAATAGTAACTACATGACTCCCTGATTTTAAGTATGGTAAAGCAATTTGCGTAAGCGAAACCACTCCAAATACATTCACATCATAAATGCTTTTAAATTCTGCCATACTAATTTCGGCAAATGGTTTCAGTAGCAAAGCACCCGCATTATGCACCACAATGTCAACTTGACGCCAAGTGCTACTCAAAAATTGGTCTACCTGTTTCAAATCTTCCTCAACGGCAATATCTACTGCCAAGCAAGTTATGTTTTCGTGCTTAAGTAAGTTAGTGGCAACTTTTCTTGAAATGGCCAACACTTTATGACCCTCATTTGCAAACTGTAACGCCAACTCATTTCCTATTCCGCGGCTTGTTCCGGTAATAATAATATTTTTCATTTATTTTTGACTTTTTATAATCCACACCCAAGGGCTGTTTCATTCGTATTCTTGGCTCTTCAAAAAACGAAAAAACTATTTCACTTGAATTTCTTTAGTTTTTGAATTTGCCATTTGTTGTACCGCTGGCAAAATATCTTGAATAAAAGCGGTCATGTGTGCCGTATCCATCGCGCCAAATTCATCTTTTACATGATGATAATAATCATAATTCGTAAAGTCAAATGTACAAACTGTTTGACACGGTACATTAAACTCAATAAAAAACGGATAGTTATCGGAGCGTTTAAACAATTGGTATTGAAACTCCATGGGTAAATAACCAATTAAATTTTTACCCGAATATTCATTTAATTTTGCCGCCATATTCGACTTGCTAAAACCTGTAATAAACCCCGTATAATCGCCCTTCATCGGTACGCCAATCATTTCAAAATTGAGCATAGCATACAAGTTTATATTATTATTTTTCAGCACTTTAGCCAAATGCTTCGAGCCCAACAAACCTGTTTCTTCTGCAGCAAAAAAAACAATCAATATACTTCTTTTATTGGTTTTATTATTTCCAAAATACTTGGCCAATTCAGCTACAGCCGTTACTCCAGAGGCATCATCATTAGCACCATTATTGATAAAATCGCCCCCGATACCTGGTTTTGAAATACCAATATGGTCCAAATGTGCCCCAAGAATGATGTACTCGTTTTTCAAAACGGGATCTGTACCTTCAATTACACCTACAATATTAAAAGTTGTTTCATTAAAGTTAGATAATGTGTCTCGATAGGTTGAAAAATAAGGCTTAACCTTATACGTCGCCAATAAATCAGCCATGTAGGCTGCTGCTTTATTGTAACCTTCTGTACCCGACTGACGACCCTGCATCTCATCAGAAGTAAGCGTTTTTAGGGTTTCTTTGACGCTTTCATGTTCTATTTTATAGGTAAAACTGTTAGAAACTTCGGCTTGTTCTTCGATTCCGTCCGAGGCATTCGAAACCGATTTACACCCGATAAAAACCAAAAAAAGTAAAAAATAAATGTATCTCATATTGTGCTGCTTTGTCAGGCTAAAATAAATAAAAAATCCCATCTCGTTGGTACACGAAACGGGATTTATGGGTATAAAAATCCAAAATACTTTTTAAGCAAGCATTGTAACTGGATTTTCGATGTATTGTTTTAAGGTTTGCAAAAACTGAGCTCCAGTAGCACCATCAACCGTTCTGTGATCGCAAGCTAAGGTTAGCATCATAGTGTTTCCGACTACAATTTGTCCATTTTTCACTACTGGCTTTTCTACGATAGCACCTACTGATAAAATAGCAGAATTTGGCTGGTTGATGATGGAAGTAAATTCCGTGATGCCAAACATTCCTAAATTAGAAACTGTAAATGTACTTCCTTCCATTTCGGCAGGTTGAAGTTTTTTATTTTTAGCTCTACCGGCTAAATCTTTCACGCTTCCGCCAATTTGTGTGAGCGACATCAAATCAGTAAATTTAAGAACCGGAACCACTAATCCGTCTTCTACTGCTACTGCTACACCAATATTTACATGGTGATTGAGGAGCGTTGACTCATCTTTCCACTGCGAATTTACTTTTGGATGTTTTTTTAACGCCATAGCAGATGCCTTGATTACCATATCGTTAAAAGAAACTTTAGTGTCGGGCAAGGCATTGATTACATTTCTAGATTCCATGGCCGCGTCCATGCTTACTTCAATTTTTAAGTAATAATGAGGCGCTGTAAATTTAGATTCTGATAATCGTTTTGCAATAACTTTACGCATTTGCGAGTTTTTAACCTCTTCAACCGCTACTTCTCCAGCAGGAACTACCATTTTAGGTGCTGCAACTTGAGGTTGTGCTGCGGCAGCTGCGGCATTTGGTGCTTGCTGTTGAACCGGAGTATAATTTTCTACATCGCTTTTTACGATTCGACCATTTTCGCCTGACCCTTTAACATTACTTAAATTAATACCTTTTTCTTCGGCAATTTTCTTAGCCAAAGGAGAAGCAAAAATTCTACTATTTGCAACTTTTACCTCGTTATGAACAGCCGGTGCGGTTTCGACTATTTCTTTTTCGTTGGCAACTGCATGATTACTTTCAGTTTCTTTTACAGAAGCTGCCTTCAATCCGCCCGCCGAAAAACCTTGCGCAATGCCTGAAACGTCAGTACCCGCTGGACCGATGATGGCCAACAAACTATCTACAGGAGCGGTTTGACCTTCTTGAATACCGATAGCAAGAAGCGTTCCGGCGTTAAACGATTCAAATTCCATTGTGGCTTTGTCGGTTTCGATTTCAGCTAAAATATCGCCTTCGCTAACCTTATCACCTACTTTTTTCAACCATGTGGCCACTGTGCCATCAGTCATCGTATCGCTTAATCTCGGCATGGTTACTACCACAACTCCTTTAGGCAATTCAAAACCTTCAGCTGATGTAGAAGATGCAGCTGGAGCATTACTTTCTACAATATTTATAGGTTGTTGCGTTACTTCGGGTGCAGTGGCTTTTTGAGTTGTACCTCCATTTAATAAATCCGAAATATCTTCACCTTCTTTACCAATAATAGCTAAAAGAGCATCCACTGCAGCGGTTTCTCCTTCTGGAATACCAATATGCAATAAAGTTCCCGCATTGAAGGATTCAAATTCCATAGTGGCTTTATCGGTTTCAATTTCGGCTAAAATATCGCCTTCACTGATTTTGTCACCCACTTTTTTAAGCCAAGTTGCCACAGTTCCTTCGGTCATTGTATCGCTTAAGCGAGGCATTGTTACTACTGTTGCCATGTATATTAAAGTTTATGAGGAATGAAAGGATAATTTTCTTGTTCGTATACCACGTCGTACAATTGCTGTACTTCTGGAAAATCAGACTCTTCGGCAAAAGTAGCACATTCTTCAACTAAGTCTTTTACGCGTTGATCGATGGTTTCTATTTCAGCTTCTGTGGCATATTTATTTTCCATGATAACGTCTAGCACTTGTGTGATAGGATCAATTTTTCTGTACTCATCAACCTCTTCTTTGGTTCTATACAACTGAGCATCAGACATTGAGTGACCTCTGTATCGGTAGGTTTTCATTTCTAAAAATGTTGGGCCATCACCTCTTCTCGCTCTTTCGATTGCTTCGTCCATGGCTTCTGCTACTTTTACTGGATTCATACCGTCTACGGGACCACAAGGCATTTCATAACCTAAACCTAATTTCCAAATATCAGAATGATTGGCGGTACGTTCTACAGAAGTTCCCATGGCATAACCGTTATTTTCCACAATAAATACAACAGGTAATTTCCACAGCATCGCCATATTAAAAGCTTCATGGAGTGAACCTTGACGGGCAGCTCCATCACCAAAATAGGTTAGGGTAACACCGTCTCTGCCAAAATATTTATCGGCAAAGGCAATTCCGGCTCCAACTGGAATTTGAGCTCCCACAATTCCATGTCCGCCATAAAAACCTTTTTCTTTCGAAAAAATATGCATTGACCCTCCCATTCCTTTGGAAGTTCCGGTCTTTTTTCCTAGTAATTCTGCCATTACACTTCGCGGATCAACTCCCATACCAATTGGCTGTACGTGGTTTCTGTAGGCTGTAATCATCTTGTCTTTAGACAAATCCATTGCGTGAAGTGCCCCAGCTAAAACGGCTTCCTGACCATTGTACAGATGCAGAAATCCTCTCACTTTTTGCTGGATGTAAAGTGCTGCTAATTTATCCTCGAACTTGCGCCAAAATAGCATGTCTTCATACCACTTTAAATAAACGTTTTTTGTAATCTCTTTCATTTTTTACTGTGCTTTTGCTAATAATTTATGTGCTTTTCTCGAACTTCTTCGCAATAGTTTACTCACACTTATTTCGTCCCGAAGTATTTGGTCGCAAAAATAAGACATTCCAACTAAGCAATAAAATTTAATGCTTTCTTTTTAGATTTTTTTACAAGAACTTTTTGTCAAACATAAACGGAAGTAAGTTTTTAAGCGATTCTGATTGATAGACCGCGCCACTTTCTCCGGTAAAATAAATCTCAATAGGCGTTTCTTGTTTAATTTCGTATTCGGCAATAGATTGTCTGCACGACCCACATGGCGGGATAGGCTCGACTACCGGTTTTTCATCGGCTGTGGCCGAAATTGCCATTTTAACAATTTTTGCCTCAGGAAATAAAGACCCTGCCTGAAAAATAGCCACTCGCTCGGCACAAAGTCCGGATGGATAAGCAGCATTTTCCTGATTGGCACCCACTACAATTTGGTTATTATCGAGCAAAACGGCACAACCTACTCTAAATTTTGAATAAGGAGCATAAGCATTAGCACGTATGGCAATGGCTTTCTCGAGCAGATGCAGAACTTCCGACGGTAAATCCTGCTTGTCTTGATACACCAAAAAGGAGGTTGTTATTGAAATTTTATCCATTTTTAAAAACAATTAAAGGCTGCATACTTCGGAAAAAAAATCCAAACTTCGCAATTGAAATTTGGATTGAAAATAAGGTCGGATATTTTTTAGTATTCGTCGTACTTTTCGCCAAAATTAAACGACAGCGAGAAACGCAACGTGTTTTCTAACGGACTTCTCACGTTTGAAGTAGAGAATAAGTAGGAAACATCAATTTTTACGACATTATACTTGAATCCGGCACCCAAAGAGAAAAACTTTCGAGCCCCTTTTTCAGGATTTTCGTGAAAATATCCTGCACGAAGTGCAAAAGAATCTTGGTATAAATATTCTGTTCCTAAGGAATAAGTAAACTCTTGAATTTCTTCGCCAAAACCTCCTGGAGCATCGCCAAAAGATTGAAAAATTCCAGGAACCCAGCCGATTCTTCGTCTATCATCGTTGGTTTGAGCACGTTCATCAGCAGTTATTTCTCCGTCACCATTGATATCTGGATTTTGAGGCGAAGGCACGAGTAACTTAGCCACCTCAAGATTTACCGCCACTTTATTATAGTCGTCTAAAATAAAATCGAAACCTGTTCCTAATCTAAGATTACTTGGGATAAAATTGGAGTTCAATTCATCTTGATCATAACTGATTTTTGGACCTAAGTTTTGCAAGTTAAAACCGGCTCTCCATCTTCCGTTGAAATTATCATACGCAATCTCTTCTGATTGATAAAAACCAGCTATGTCAAAGGCAAAAGTACTGGCCGGTCGGGCATCACCTGCATCATTGGCAATTCGCAAAGACGAACGAATGTAACGTCCGGCTACCGACATGGAGAAACGCTCACTTAATTTTAGGGCATACGAACCATCGAGGGCAAATTCGTTAGGACTAACCACGTTTACTACTTCGTTTGGATCGTCTGTTTGTCTAAGATCGATATCGCCAAGACCGAAAAAGCGCAAGCTTCCTGCAAAAGCACTTCTCTCACTGATACGATTAAAATAGGTGGCTTGACCTAAGGAAATATCATTTACCAAACCGGTTAAATACGGGGTATAACTGATTGAAAATCCTTGCTTGTCTAATGAAAAAGCATATTTGGCCGGATTGTATTGTTGCGAAAACGCATCGGTGGAAGTAGCCACACCTTGATCTGCCATACCTGCAGAACGTGCATCAGCCGCTACCATTAAAAAAGGAACGCTGACACCAATTACTTTACTGTATTCTTGAGACCAAGAACTCTGTACAAAAAATAAACCTACTATTAGAATTAAACTCTTATTCATCCTGCTTTTTTAAAAAAATAATTAAACAAATATACTATATTATTAAAGGATTACAAGTTTCTCGTACTTTTCTGTGGTTTTATTTGTCAAAGTTGATTTCACCGTCAGTTTATATACATATACTCCTTTTCCTATTTTATCTCCAAAATCATCTCGTCCGTCCCAGGAAATCTCTTTCGAGAGAAATCCTTCTGTATTGATGATTTGATTTTTAGTCCACACCACTTTGCCTGTAACTGTCATTACTTGCACTTGCACTTCCAAAGGTTCAAAAGGTCTGTTGTGCGTGAACCAAAATTGAGTATAATTCACAAACGGGTTCGGATAATTGAGCACGTTTGTTAAAGTAACGGTATCGTCTCCTACAACCACAAATTGAATTTCGGCTGATATTGGATTGTTATACACATCCCACGCTTTGAAAGTTATGGTATGCAGTCCTTTTGCTAAATTACGAAACGGAAATCTCAGGCGACCTTTTCTAAAATTGTCCAATTCTGTTTCGTAATAATCGGTTACAATAAACGGATTACTTTCATCACCATCCAAAATGGCAATCATATCATGACCGATGCCGCTTGCTGTATTCATACCGTTTTCGTCTTCCATGATGGCTAACAAAATAGGTGATTCGTTGGTAATTCCACCCGAAATAAATGATTCGTCATTCATGTACAACCGCAAAGTTGGTGGTGTGTTATCCACAGCAGCATTTTCGTTGATTCCGCCTACTTTAATAGCGGTGTTATATCCCGTTTGATCTACAAACGCGTTGTTTTTCTTGGCATAGAAACTAATTCGTCCGTTTCCAAGCGGCACACGAATATCACGAGGAACCACAAAACTAAATTCAAAATTACCATTTGCTACACTTGCATTCCCTCTAAAAATAGTTTGCCCTAAAGAAACAAATGGCATTGTAGCGGCGGTTGTAAACGGATTATCATTTACCATAGCATCTACAAAATCGTTTCTTAATGTATTTCGAATAATATTTTTATCGAAAATAGTTACTGCCAATTCGCCATTGTAACTAGGAATAACATTGTTATTTTCGTCCACTACTTGTCCAGCTAATTTCATGACTCCTAAGGATTTAAAATCGTCAAAAGCACCCGTTATTGGCATATCATTTACCTTCGTTAAAACAACTTTTGGTTGCGGAATTGCCAAAAATAGTGCAGGATCGCCGATGTAAACCACCACATTACTGTTCATTTCATTTTTAGCCAAGCGTAAAGCTTCTGCCATCGAAACATAAGGACTATTGTTATAAGCAAATAGATATTTGGCCAAAACAGGATTAAAAACCTGTGCTTCACCCTGTCCGATAGCCCGTACTGTAGTAATCATTGATATGGCGCCACCACTTGGATTTAAGTAGGTAATTTCGCCGCCCGTTTGTCGGAAGGGATTGTCAAATCTCGAAAAATCGCAGGTGATGGTAATGAAAAGCGGGTAGCTATTCTGATTTTTTAAATTTGTTCCGTCTATTTTTTCCCAAATCCGTTCTTCTGCCAAGCCATCTTCGCCTCCGTGTCCTAAATAATTGAATACGAGCGAACCTTTTTCGAAAGCATCAAACATATCTTTTCTGGCTTTAGGATAGCGAGCGCCACCACCCGAAACCTCTTGCACATACGAATCTAAAAGTATTTTATTGATGTTTAGAAATGGTTTTTGGGTACCTATATCGTCTGCTAATTTATTTTGAAAAAATTGCAGTTGATTATCGCCCGGTTTTGCCTGATCGGGGTCATCTGCAATAAAAATTAAATTATTCCGCCAGCTTCCGTATGACTTTAAATCAGCGTAGTCGAGCACCTTATTTACCATCTCACTGGCCTCTTTGGCATCCGAAACTATCATTCTTCCTACGGCAATATCTAAACCGCTTCCGTTCGAATTGGCTCCTTCATTCAAATCCATCAAGCCATAAAAATCATCTGAACAAAACGAGGCAGGACCTGCACTACGGCTTTCGAGCGCCTGAAAAATAGGTACTATATTGGTATTGTTTTGAATACGGTTTTTGTAATCAAATGATGCTGTGCCAAATAAATTAACATACTTCACTCTTTTTGAGGGAGTGGAAGCATTGTTATACACATATTTCACCAAATTTCGAATGGCGCCAATATCTTGCTTTCCAGATGAAAATTCGTTGTAAATTTGCTCTAATGGAACAACTTTAACGATAAGTCCTGAACGGTTGCGATGAAAATTAGCCAATCTTTCGGCTTCATTGCTTAAAGCCTGAGGCGTCACAATTAAGTAATCTACGTCTTGAAATTGCCCTTGCGTATTTCGAAAAATGGTACCTTTAAGATTCTGGTTTACCACTCGAGTATTGGCATCTCTTCTGGGCAAATAATAATCTTGTGTATCTACAGCAATGTATTTACGAATTTCACCCAAAGGTGCTTTGAACGAAAACGCATTTTGGTTGGTATTGATAAAGCTAGTAGGATTATAAATGTCTGTAATATCCCAAACCTGACTGATTGAGGTAGCATTTGAAAATTGATACTCGCCAAAACCCAACACAGTTGCTGCTTGGTCGTATTGAAAACGATATTGAGAGCCCACACCTGCCAGATTACCCTTGGCTTTGACTACAATTCGATCGAGGTAGCCTCTTGCACTTGGAACACCATTATTATTGTAGGTTAAAGTGATGTCTAAATTTGCGGTAGCGGAAGCCGAAAAACTTTGAGTCGACTCTACAAATCCAATATCAGATGCAGCAGCGATGGCGCCAAAATTGAGCACACCAGCATCAGCAGCATTGACCTTAACGCCCATTGACGTGCTTGCTGGAGCAGCAGCTGCTGCAGTGACTTCTACTTGAATAGGCACTGTGGTGTTGATATTAGGTATCGAAAAATTAAATGTTCGATCGTTATTAAAGCTGAAATCTTCGCCAAACCATCTTCGACCAAGACGCACGATATTGATCAAATCTCTTTCATAAAATTGATACAAATCACATATATTAATAGGAGTGGTCTGTGCGGTAACATCGGGCATTGGCGCTATTCTCTTTCCAGTAGCACCTTGTACAGTTACATAATAGTACGATTTAGTATCGTATAAATTTAAGTGCGTAAGGTTTTCTTGACTCCAATTATCAAGTCCTTCTCCGTAGAATAATACATAGTCATCACTGTCAAATTTTCCGTCTTCTCCACCAACGACTTGGATGGCATTTTCTTCGAGATCAGCGGGATACTCGATGGCGTTGCTCAACGGAATCATCCGGCCTCCGTTACCATAAATTTTAATGGTTTGCGGATTAATTTCGTTCGCTTTTAAACCCAATTGTTGTAAAAACGACCTTGTAATTTTGTACACCCCCGATTTTTCGATGTAAAATCGATACCATTCTCCAGTTGAAAGTACCGAATTGTAAATTTCGTTGAAGTTACCTTTGGCGGCAAGCGGATTTCCAGCACTCGGCTGCAAACTATACGTAAACGATTTTACTTTTTTATATCCTGAGGGCGTTTTTAGGATGGGGATACATTCAATTTGCACGTAAACTTTATCACGAGCATTGCTGTTGGTTGCTTTTACAGAAAAACTACTAGGAATTGCTTTTTCATCTAAATCACCAATCTGAGAGAGGTCTTCATATACTACGTTAGAAACTCGAATCGAATTTTCATCGATAAAACCATTAACACTAACATTCGTTATGAATTTTAAAACCCTTTCGGCTTCGTTAAATGAACTATTTTCAAAATTAAATTGCGGAATAGTATACTTGGTACTGCCGATGAAATAATCAGTTGATTCTTTCCAATCGATAACAATGGTGTTATTAATTTGGGCATTTAACACACCGCAAAATAATAGTAATACATAAATAATTTTTTTCATAGTAGTATAGAAACGCTTCACTTGCAAAAATATTACAATGCACTAAAAATAATTGAATTTAACACATTAAATAAATAATATTTCCCTAAAATTCACGTTAGGACATTAAGAACAACACATTTGTTCTGGTTTTTGTTATTAATTATAAAAAGTTGTTGCAATTTAACTGTTTATTATTATATTGCGCCACGAAATTTATTACCTACTTAAAGTATGAAAGTAAACAAAATTATGACGGTTAAGCTGATGATGTCATTGGCGATAGTACTTGGATTTGCTAGCTGTAGCAAGAATTCCAGCACCAAAAATGCTTCATCTGCTACGGGTTGGAAAATCAACGATAAAAAAGGAGGTTTTCAGTACAACACCACTTACAAGAAGCAAGAAGCAGCTCCTGGACTAGTTTTAGTTGAAGGAGGAACGTTTACAATGGGTAAAGTACAAGACGACGTAATGCACGACTGGAACAACACACCTAGTCAGCAGCACGTACAATCATTCTATATGGATGAAACGGAGGTAACAAATGCTATGTACGCTGAATATTTGTTTTGGGTTAAAACCGTTTTTCCTCCAACAGACGAAAATTATAAAAATATTTATGACGGTGTACTGCCTGATACCTTAGTATGGAGAAACAGATTGGGTTATGCAGAAACCTACACCAACAACTATTTAAGACATCCTGCTTATGCCTACTATCCTGTTGTGGGAGTTAACTGGATTCAGGCAACTGAATTTGCAAAATGGAGAACTGAGCGTGTAAACGAGGCTACACTTGAAAGAGAAGGATACCTTAAAAGAGACGCAAAAATCAATGATGTAACTGCCGAAAGTAATTTTAGTACAGAAACCTATATCAATACCCCTTCAAAAGCGTTTGGAGGAAACGAAGAAATTGTTTTGAAGGGAAAAAATGGTCGTGCCAAAGCAGGGAGAAATTCAGCTGGTGAGCCAAAAGAAGCAACAAATGTATATGCTACTCGGGGTTCTGGACTTATAAATCCAGAGTACCGACTTCCAACCGAGGCTGAGTGGGAATATGCAGCTGCCTCAAATGTTGGAATCAGAGAATACAATTTGTACAAAGGGCAGAAAAAATATCCTTGGAAAGGGGCTTACACCAGAAATGGTAAGCGAAAAGTAAAAGGAGATCAATTGGCCAACTTTAAGCAAGGAAAAGGAGATTATGGCGGAATTGCTGGATGGTCTGACGACGGTGCTGATATTACTAACGTTGTAAAATCATACCCTCCAAATGACTTTGGATTGTATGATATGGCAGGAAACGTTTCAGAATGGGTTGCCGATGTGTACCGACCAATTGTTGACGATGAAGGAAACGACTTCAACTACTATAGAGGTAACGTATATACCAAAAATAAAATTGGTGAAGACGGAACTGTTGAACTTGTAACTACTGATAACATTACCTACGACACTTTAGCGAATGGAAAAATTGTAGCGAGAAATTTCCCAGGTCAAATTGCACAAGTGCCTATTGACGAGAAAGAAACCTACTTGAGACAAAATTTCTCTCAAAGTGATAACAGAGATTACAGAGATGGAGACAAACAATCTACCCGTTATTTTGACTTTGGTTCTGAGGAAGACAAAGACCCTGGAAAAAACAGTAAAAGAATGTACGATGCACCTATCCATAATGTAGCCGTTGACAGCTTAGATAATATGGTTCGTAAATATGATACTTCTAATAAGAGAACTACTTTAGTCAACAATAACGTAAGAGTTTATAAAGGAGGTTCTTGGAGAGACCGAGCTTATTGGTTAGATCCTGCACAAAGAAGATATTTCCCACAAGATATGGCTACAGACTATATCGGATTTAGATGTGCAATGTCTAGCGTAGGACCAAAATCTACTAAAAAATCTGCACGAAATTAATATTTCAATATCTTAGTAAACAATATAAAAGCCCTTCCGTAGGGCTTTTATAATTTCTATACTTATTTGCTATGGAACTTAAAGAACTACACCACCTATTTTTAAAATGTGTATCTGTAACGACCGATACTCGAAAAATTGAACAAAACACACTTTTTTTCGCTTTAAAAGGAGGAAATTTTGACGCAAACACTTTTGCAAAAGAAGCGATAGAAAAGGGAGCCGCCTACGCTGTAATTGATAATAAAAATTACTTTGTAGACGAAAGAACCATTCTGGTCGACGACGTACTCAAAACACTGCAAGACTTGGCAAAGTTCCATCGTCAATTTTTAGCTTTACCCATTATAGCACTCACAGGAAGTAACGGAAAAACCACTACTAAAGAATTGATTAATGCAGTTTTGTCTGCTAAGTATCGCGTAAAAGCTACTGTTGGCAATCTGAATAATCATATTGGCGTTCCACTCACTTTACTTTCTTTTAATCAAGATACAGAAATTGGTATTGTAGAAATGGGTGCTAACCATCAAAAAGAAATTGAATTTTTGTGCAATTTAGCCCAGCCCGATTTCGGCTATATTACTAACTTTGGAAAAGCACACTTAGAAGGATTTGGAGGCGTGGAAGGTGTAATTAAAGGAAAAAGTGAAATGTATCATTTTCTAGAGCAACACGATAAAAAAGTTTTTATCAACCTTGACGACCCGATACAAAACCAAAAGAGTACACGTATTGAATCGTATTCATTTTCGACGGTACAATCCGATGCCGATGTTTGGATTACCAATGTAAAAGCGAATCCATTTGTTGCTGTTACGTTTCAAAATGTAGAAATCACCTCACAATTAGTAGGTATTTATAATGCTACAAATATCAGTGCCGCCATCAGTATCGGAAATTATTTTAAGATTGAAAAAAGTTTGATTAAAAAAGCAATTGAAGATTATTTTCCTACAAACAACAGGTCTCAACTTACTAAAAAAGGGACAAATCAACTTATTTTAGACGCTTATAACGCCAACCCAAGTAGTATGAAAGTTGCCTTAACGCATTTTTTACAACTCCCTCAAAGTCCAAAAGCGGCATTTCTTGGCGATATGTTTGAACTAGGAACCGAAAGTTTTGCGGAACATTGCGCAATTGTAACATCATTGGAAAACGCAACAGATGTACAATTTTATTTTATAGGACAAGAATTTTATAAAACAAAAGTAGAACTGCCTCATTTACGATTTTACCCGAGTTTTGAAGCACTCAAAGAAAAATGGAATGGAGCACAATTTGAAAATTATTCGATTCTAATTAAAGGCTCACGTGGTATGGCATTAGAGCGAATTGTAGAACTCCTACCGTAATTAGGGGTGCGAAGCACGTTTTAGTTTATCATTTATAGCATTGCCAATACCCGTTTCAGGCATGAACTCGGTAATGATTAGGTCTAAATTTAGAGCATCAAGTTGTATCAAATGAGCATATAAATTTTTGGCGGCTTGGTTTAAATCACCATTTTCCGAAAGGCTTAATTGAACCGAAACAGCAGCAATGGAGGGCTGAGGCTTTAACGTAAGTAAGCCAATTTTTTTACCTTTGTGAAATTGCACTTCGCTAACTATATCAGTGGTAACCCGTAATTTTGTTTGAGGAGCATAGTGTTTTTTCAACATACCTGGTGCTTCAATTTTAGAATCTTCTAGATCTAATCGTACGAGTGGCCCGGTAATTTTTTCGATTTCGTCAAGATCACAACTTCCCTCTCGGTACAAAACAGCTTGATTATCTCTAAATCCGATAATGGTAGATTCGATTCCTTTTTGGCATATTCCACCATCTAAAATATAGTGCAATTTTCCGTCGAAATACTGTTTGACATGATTGGCTTGAGTAGGACTGATGGACATAAAAGGATTGGCGCTTGGTGCGGCAACCGGAAACGGAAGCTGTTTGAGCAACTCTAACGTCAGGGGGTGATTCGGAATTCTTACGGCTACTCGATCACTCCCGGCGGTAACAAGACTTGAAATAGTATCTTTTTTGTCTACCAATAAAGTCAGCGGACCAGGCCAAAAAGCGGCTGCAAGCTCCATCATCAGGGGTGAAATATGGATTGCAACCTCCTTCAATCTATCCACCGATGCAATGTGAACAATTAGTGGATTAAAACGAGGTCTGTTTTTTAACTCAAAAATTTTCTGAATGGCGGTTTCGCTAAAAGCATTGGCAGCCAAACCATAGACCGTTTCAGTGGGAATAGCTACTAGTTCGTCTAACAGTAAAAACTCTTTGGCACGCTGTATATTAGAATCTATTTGAGTCATTGGTTAGTTAAGGATTACAAGTATCGCAATACATTGGATCTTCAAAATATTGATTTCTAGGAAAATATTTTTGGTCTACAAAATTACATTTTACACATTGATAGACTTCATAAAGAATAGATCTTGTTGGAAAATTACAACAACTGCAGGGCAATCCGGCAACAGAGTTCTTTACTGAAAAACCGGGGAAGTCGCATTTTGGACATTTTGATTGTAACTTGACTAGCATATTTTCGGCAGCTTGTTTAATCACATTCATTCGAGTAGGATTATTCATGGCCCTCATGTCTGTCTCTACCTGAACCTTTCCGTATTTATCCCGTAATTTTGTAAAAATCTGCATGGCTTGCTCTTCGGTATCTATTCCTTTGTGAATTTCCGCGTTATCTTTGAGATTATTTCTCAAAATAACTTTGTGCGACGGAAACTTTACCTGCTGCAAAAATACTTTAAAATCATCAATTTCCGATAGCTCTTTTACTGCAAAATTAGTCTCAAGTGAAACCTTCCTACCAATTACTTCAATATTATTTTTAACATCCACCAGTAAAACAAGCTCATCATCTACTGCAGCAAAAAAAGCATTCGGATGGGGTCCAAACGAACCTTCACTCGCCACGGCAAGATCACAATTGTGATACAACATCGTGCTCAAACATTTTTTTCGAATCGTTGTTAAAGGATCATCCGTACGGTCTACTTCGCCAGAGAAAGTACCAAACGAATCGGTATCACAAGCCGTGTTGAGCACACACTTTACTTTAAGCTGTTCTTCGAGTAATGGTGCTAAGACCTGTTCTTTTCCGTGTTTTGTAACGATAAGCAGGTTTCTATTTTCGAAGAGTTTCATGTTTTGATATGAATTTCTGAAAAAATACTTACACTATCATCTGGAGACAAAGCATTTAATTGCTCCAAAAACGCTTGCTTCGTGGCCATTAAATTTTCTATTCTGGCTAACGAATGTACATCTTTTACACCCGTTCGGATTTCGCTGCTAAAATTTTGTTTGCTGTGGTATTGCATTTTAAATTCTAACAAATGCAAAATAACTTCTCGAGCCTCTTGCACAGAAAATTTTCCTTCAATAAGTTTAAAATTTGACTCCATCGGTTTGGTTTTTAATTCTTTTTTAATTGGTTTTTTAAAAAAACAAACAGACCACTGAAGTCAATCAATGGTCTGTTAATGAGCTATTTTATTGCCCTTGCCCTAATGAATAGGCTTCTCTTCCATCGAACTGATAGAGATTTTCGGTTTTAATCACATCAATTTCTAACGCTAAGGCTTTAGCTAACAATGCTGGAATGTTTTGCTTTGCAAACTCCGCTCCCGCTTTTGGTTTAAAACGGCATCGCCAGTGATCGGTACAAAATGTTTCTTGAAATCCTTCAGGCCACACTTTGATACCGCGATTGGTTATCATAGTGAGTTCAAAATCAGAAGTATTGAGTTTTTGAATAATGGAGGCCAACTCATCTGCCTGGTTACCTTTGTAATCTATAAACAAATCTACACCAACCAAGGTTTTTACAGCCGGTGCTGGTCTTTTATACTTTGGCAAATTGATGATTGTATTTTTATCATAGGTAACGGGCTGTAAGGTTTCGGGCAATTTGCCCAGATTAGCAATCACCGCGTCTGCAAATTCCGCAGTACCGACTTTCTTGGTGCTTTTTCCTTCGATGTATAAATCTTTGGTGTGAATGCCGCTCTCGATGGTTCGTAGCCATGCGTTGTGAATTTTCTCAGCTACAGAGATCTGACCGATGTGGTTGAGCATCATAACAGCACCTTCCAAAAGTCCAGACGGGTTGGCACTATCAGGGCTCATTCTTGGAGCCGAACCATGAATGGCTTCAAACATGGCACATTCTTCGCCAATATTGGCAGAACCAGCAATTCCTACAGAACCAGCAATTTGAGCAGCCACGTCTGAGAGAATATCGCCATATAAATTAGGCATTACAATTACGTCAAAGATTTCAGGAGTATCGGCCATTTTAGCTGCACCAATATCTATAATCCAGTGTTCGTTTTCAATCTCAGGATATTCAGCGGCAATTTCGTCAAAAACCTTATGAAACAAACCGTCTGTTTGCTTCATGATATTATCTTTTGTAAAACAAGTTACCTTTTTCCGACCATATTGCTTGGCATATTCAAAGGCATAACGGATGATTTTTTCACAGCCCGGACGACTTATCAACTTTAAACATTGTACTACTTCATCCGTTTGTTGGTGCTCGATTCCAGCGTACAAATCTTCTTCATTTTCTCGAATAATAACAATATCCATCACAGGATGTTTTGTGGGTACAAAAGGATGTAAACTTACACACGGCCTAATGTTTGCATAAAGACCTAAAAATTTTCGAGTTGTAACGTTAAGACTTTTGTATCCACCACCTTGAGGAGTAGTAATAGGTGCTTTTAAAAAAATTTTATTTCTCCTAATAACATCCCACGATTCTTTTGCAATACCAGAAGTGTTTCCTGATAGATACACTTTTTCTCCTACTTGAATTTCTTCCGTTTCGATCTGTGCACCCGCAGCCATCAGAATTTTCAGTGTTGCATCCATAATGGCTGGACCAATACCATCTCCCTTAGCAATTGTGATTTTTCTCATAAAAATAAAGTTTTGTTTAAAGATACAAAAGTAGGATGCCTAATTCATAAATTTTTATTTATATTTGCTATATCTAAAATAAAATATTTTTATGAATTATACATTAAGTCAACTTGAGATTTTTTTGAAAATCGCTCAAACGGGCAGTGTTACTAAAGCGGCAGAACAGTTGCATTTAACGCAACCCGCAGTATCGATTCAGCTAAAAAATTTTCAAGCGCAATTTGATTTGCCTTTAACCGAAGTTATGGGCCGAAAAATCTACATTACCGATTTTGGAAAAGAAATAGCATCTGCCGCAGAAAATATTATCAATCAAGTTTATGAAATAAATTACAAAACCGCAGCCTATAAAAATCAGCTTTCAGGTAGGCTAAAAGTTTCAGTAGTATCCACTGCCAAATATGTGATGCCCTATTTCTTGAGTGAATTTCTTAAACTGCATCCTAATGTAGAAGTCCATCTGGATGTAACCAATAAACGAACTGTGATTGAAAACTTGGAGCAAAACGAAGTTGATTTTTCATTGGTTTCTATCATTCCTAAAAAACTAAGCATCAATAAATTAGATTTACTTTCAAATAAGTTATACTTGGTCAATGATACAATAATAGAAGCTCAAGAAAACACACCATGCAGTTCTTTGTTTGAAAATTTAACATTATTATTCAGAGAAGAAGGCTCTGGCACACGCCAAATTATGGAAGATTACATCTATCGAAACGAAATAAAGGTTTCAAAAAAGATGCAACTTACCAGTAATGAAGCCGTAAAACAGGCCATTATTGCAGGAATGGGCAGTTCAATTTTACCTATTATTGGTCTAAAGTATGAGCTATTGAATAAAGATTTACACATTGTACCACTTCCAAACCTGCCGATTGAAACCATGTGGAGTTTGATTTGGTTGAAGAATAAAACCCATTCGCCCGTAGCTCTAGCCTACCTAGATTTCCTTAAAGAACATAAAGAACGGATTATCCAGGAAAAATTTGCATGGTATAACAGCTATTAATATTATAATAATGTTAAAATAATAGTGTTTTATTCCTTTGTAATAGTGTTGCTATTATATTTGCCAAAAAAAGTAAACAAGTGGATAGTTTATTAGCCAACATTAAAATACAGGTACACCCAGCTTTGTACCTTAAAGACCCCGAAACCACTGAATTGGGTCGAAAAATTTTAAAGGAAAGTATCATTATTATAGACCAAATTGGTTTTGACAACTTTACCTTTAAAAAGTTGGGCGAAAAAATCGGCTCTAACGAGAGTTCAATTTATCGCTATTTCGAAAACAAGCATCGATTATTGATGTACCTTTCTTCGTGGTATTGGAGTTGGATTGAATACAAATTGGTTTTTTCTACTACTAATGTAGCCGACGCTACTGAACAATTGCTCAAAGCGATTACTATAGTAACAGAAAAGATTGAGGATGATGAAAATACTACGTACATCAATGAAGCTTTGTTGAATAAAATTATCATTACGGAGTTTACCAAAACCTTGCTCACCAAACAAATTGATAACGAAATCAGAGAAGGCTTTTTTTTGGTTTACAATCGAGTGGTAAATAGAATTATTACGATGCTCAAGAACCTTGTTCCTGAATATCCGTATGCCAAGAGTTTCGTGTCTGACATGGTAGAAGGTGCTTTACACCAACATTTTTTGAGTTCGCACCTCAATACCATAACCGATTGTAATGACGAGGTGAGCCCTACCGATTACTATAAAGACTTAACCATTAGATTATTAAAAAGTACACTATGACCCCAACAAACCGTTTTTTTAAATTATTACAAATGGATAAAAATGATGTGTATCAGATCATTTTTTACGCCATATTTGCAGGGCTCGTGAGCTTGTCGTTACCTTTGGGTGTTCAAGCCATCATCAACTTTATACAAAGCGGCCGCGTGAGTGTATCGTGGATTGTACTGGTGATATTTGTTGTTTTAGGTGTTGCTCTTGTAGGATTCCTCTCTTTTATGCAATTGCGAATAACTGAAAATCTGCAGCAAAAAATATTTGTTCGCTCATCATTTGAATTTGCCTATAAACTACCCAAGATAAAGTTTGAAGACAAATATCCAAATGTTTATCCGCCCGAACTTGCCAACCGATTTTTTGACACAATAGGAATTCAAAAAGGAATTTCAAAGATAATACTAGAATTTTCGGCAGCGTTATTGCAAATTGTTTTCGGAATCATTCTGCTTTCGTTATACCATCCATTTTTTATTGTATTTGGACTTTTATTAGTTGGTTTATTATACCTCATCTTTAAATTTTCATACCAAACAGGTATTGAAACGAGTTTGAAAGAGTCGAAATTCAAATATAAAGTTGCCGATTGGCTGCAAGAAATTGCCAGAAATAAAACCAGTTTTAGAAATGAAGTCAACTTTAATTTTGCCCTAAAACGAAATGACGGCTTGGTGTATGATTATTTAAAGTACAGAGAAAATCATTTTGCTATTATCAAAAGGCAGTTTAGTCAACTGATATTCTTCAAAATACTTATCACGGCAGGACTGCTATTACTTGGCGGGTATTTGGTTATTTCGCAGCAAATGAACATCGGTCAGTTTGTGGCATCAGAAATTGTTATTTTATTAGTAATCAATTCAGTAGAAAAGATAATTTTAGGGCTAGAAACGTTTTATGATGTTCTTACCTCTTTAGAAAAAATCGGACAAGTTACTGACATGGATTACGAAAAAAATGCAGACGCAGAAATCATCAGTTGCTACACCGCCATTCATTTAGAATTAGAAAATGTTTCGATGCGCTTTCCAGAAGCAAAAGCGGATATCCTACAAAATGTTTCGGTAGAAATTAAATCTGGCGAAAAAATTGTTTTAAGTGGTCGAAATGGCTCAGGAAAAACAACCTTAATCAGAATTTTGGCAGGTATAATTTCGCCCACATCAGGAACGTTTTTTGTGAACGATGATACCTTTAGGAAAATAAATTTGGCACAATACCGCTCTCAAATTTCACTAATCATGCAGGAAGAAACGCCTATTGAAGCCTCATTGATAGAGAACATCACTTTTAACGACCCAAGCATCAGCGATGACGACATCAAATGGGCCATTGAAGGAGCTAAACTTACCGCTTTCTTAAAATCATTACCGGATGGTTTAGATACAGAGATATTGCCCGAAGGAAAACAATTATCAGCCTCAAATGCACAAAAAATACTCATCGCTCGAAGTATTGTGAAGAAACCAAAAATACTGTTTTTTGAAGACCCAACCGATAAGATGGACAACGATACAGCCAAAGAAATTATCGATTTTATTTGCAAACCCGAACATAAATGGACGGTTATTGTGAGCTCAACCAATCCGTATTGGATGGAAAAAGCCTCTCGTAAAATTATTATGGATAACGGAAAAATTATTAACGATCAACAAATAAACCATGCTTAATATATCAGAAAATTACAGTTCTCATAGAGAAGCGCTGCATAAATTTAAGACAGTGGCCAATTTAAACAATCGACCACATTATAAAGTGCTGAATAAAGTAATTGTAGGTAGTTGTATTTTTGCAGTGCTATTTTTATTCGTTCCATGGACACAAAACATATCAGGAACGGGAGCGGTAACTACGTTAAAACCGAATCAAAGACCTCAAACCATTCATACCGCCATACCGGGAAGAATAGAAAAATGGTATGTACAAGAAGGCGACTTTGTTAAAAAAGGCGATACTATTTTGTTTATTTCAGAGGTAAAAGACGACTATTTTGACCCCAACTTAGTGCAAAACACTAAAAACCAAGTTGAAGCAAAGAAGTCATCACTAGAATCGTATGATGGAAAAGTGAGTGCTCTTGAAACGCAAATGGCCGAGTTGATGAAAGAAAAAAATCTAAAACTACAACAAGCCCGAAACAAAATTCAACAAGGCATTTTAAAAATTCAAAGCGACAGTATCGATCTTGAAGCTGTAAAAACGCAGCTTAGAATTGCCACCACTCAATTTAATCGAGCCACACAATTAAACAAAGATGGATTAAAGTCGGTAGTGGATGTAGAAGAAAAAAGACTGAAACTCCAAGAAGTTCAAGCCAAAATAATTACCCAAGAAAACAAATTATTGACCTCGCAAAATGAACTGCTCAATACACGAATGGAGATAAACCGGTTGAATGCAGAATATTCTGAAAAAATTTCGAAAGCCAATAGCGATAAATTTACCGCTTTGAGTAATCAATTTGATACCGAAGCACAAGTTAATAAATTAGAAAACCAGTTTGCCAACTACAGCATCAGAAACGGGATGTATTATATCAAAGCGCCACAAGACGGCTTTGTAAACCGTGCATTACAATCAGGTATTGGAGAAACCATTAAAGAGGGAACACCGATAGTGAGTATTATGCCCGCTAATTATGACATTGCCGTAGAAACTTTTGTAAACCCGATAGATTTACCATTGCTCAAAAAAGGAGAAAGAGTTCGAGTATGGTTTGATGGCTGGCCTACCATTGTATTTTCAGGCTGGCCCGACATGTCTTACGGTACTTTTGGCGGAAGAGTTGTAGCCATAGAAAACTTTATCAGCCCGAACGGAAAATACCGTGTTTTGATAGCACCCGATGCTGCTGAGGCTAAATGGCCAAAAGAACTAAGCATTGGTGCTGGAGCTCAAACCATTGCATTGCTCGAAACCGTACCTATTGGATTTGAAATTTGGCGAGTGCTCAACGGATTCCCACCTAATTATTATGAACCAAACAATGCGAAAGATGCCACTGCTAAAAAATAACTTAGTTCTCGTACTACTTGGCTTTACCTTTTTAGCGTCAGGAGAAAATCTTTACAGCCAAAATTTGCCCTCAAATATTCTTACGTACAATGAATATTTAGGCTACGTGAAAAAATTTCACCCAAGAATCAAACAAGCTAATCTAAAAATCAGCGAGGGAGAAGCCATGCTCATGAAAGCTCGTGGCGGTTTTGACCCGAAAGTGGAAGTTGATTATGAAAAAAAACAATTTAAAAACAGCGACTATTTTTCGTTATTAAACAGTAGTTTCAAAATTCCAACTTGGTATGGCATTGAAGTGAAAGCGAGTTTTGACAACGCAGAAGGAATGTTTGTAAACCCACAACTCACCACGCCCAATAGCGGTTTAACCTCCGTAGGTGTTACCCTACCGCTAGGACAAGGCTTGTGGATTAATGAAAGAATGGCCGATGTTAGAAAAGGAAAAGTACAAGTTCAACTATCGGCAGCCGAACAGCGATTAGCAGCTATTGAAGCACTTTATGACGCCTCTGTAGTTTACTTTGATTGGCTCAAAGCGTATAACGAATTAGAATTATATAAAAGTTATTTAACCTTTGCCGAAATACGTTATAAAGGAATAAAAACTTTAATCGAACAAGGAGACAAACCAGCAATAGACAGTATCGAAGCGGGAATTGTGATTAAAAACAGAACCCTAAATTTGCAAGAAGCAGAACTAAAATTAATCAAAGCAAAGTTAGATTTAGCTACATTTCTTTGGATTGACAATGTACCTGTTGAACTGCAAGACAATATCATTCCAGAGCAAACTCTGCAAAATACTATTGTGCAAGATTATCCGTTTAATGGTATTGACACAAGAAATAATGCCGGTGAGAATCATCCAAAAATTCAATCCTTGCAACGAAAAATTGATCTCTTAGAAATCGATAGAAAACTAAAAGCCAATATGTTACTGCCAAAACTAGACGTCGGATATTATTATTTATCAGAGCCCTCCTATTTTGATAATTACCGTTGGGAAGATTACAAGGTTGGTGTTAATTTTACATTTCCGCTTTTTCTTCGAAAAGAAAGAGGTACTTTGGGTCTTGCTAAACTAAAACTACAAGATGCCGAACTTGATTTAAACCTCGAGAGATTGCAATTGGATAACAAAATAGTAGCGGGTCAAAATGAAGTTGCTACTCTACAAAATCAAATTAAAGTAACTAACGCACTTGTAACTGACTATTCCATGATGCTTGAATCGGAAGAACGATTGTTCTCCTTTGGAGAAAGCTCCATTTTCTTACTCAATACCCGAGAAAATAGTCTAATTACCAGTCAATTATCAAGAATTAGTTTAGAAAACCGATTTCTGAATTCGTATGTGAATTTATTTAGAATTGCAGGTACATTAGAGTAACCGAGTTTTTCTTAGCATAAAAACATCGCTCCATACAACTATATGTAAAATTGCAAACGATACATTGGTTCTTTATTTTCAAATTTATATAGACGGGTAGCACTAACTTTAGTTTTGGTAAATCAGCTAGGAAAAAAATGTGTGTTATTTTAAATACGATTAATGTCTTTTTTGTGTGAAAAAGACACACAATTTCTGTTGGCTATTTCTTAAATCCAACAAAAGATACATTTACGTATTTTCATTTGCCTCCTCTGCTTTATCCATTCGGCTGAAGGCATTTTTTAATAAAAGCGGTGTTGTTAAAGTAGTTAACACACCCATAATGACTAAGATAGAAAATACTTCTGTGCTAATCAATCCGTTTTTATAAGCAATATTGGCTATAACAAGTTCCATGATTCCTCGCGCGTTCAACCCAATACCGAGGGTAAACGACACGCGTGAAGAAAGTCCGGCAACGGTACCCCCGAGGTAACCACCTGCAATTTTAGACAAGTAGGAAATACCTATTACGGCTACTAAAAGTCCGATGTTATCAATGGAGGAAATATTAAATTCGAGACCTATTCCAGCAAAAAATATGGGTGCTAGAAATCCCATGGCCATACTGCTTGTTGTATTTTCGATAGTTTTAAAATTTTCCTCCCCAATAAGAGAATGACTGATAAGCATGGAGGCAAAAAATGCACCTACAATAAAGTGCAATCCTAGATTTTCTGTAACAGTAGAAAACAACAGTACAAATGCAAAAAATAATGCAAAAAGAGGTTCTTTACCTTTTAAAACAGTTACTATTTTATCTAAAGACTCTTGAATATAATTGCCTTTTTTTAGCAATTTCTTTATTAGAAAATAGGCTGATGTAAGTAATCCAAGAAAAACAATCAATTTAAGTAACGATAGTGAACTGGCTTCGATAACTGAGCCCAAAGACATATCTGTATCTTTAATATTGAGCAAAACACCGAGAATAGAAAGTGCCAAAACATCATCAAAAATGGCAATTGAAATGATTTTTTGTCCTACTTCTGAGTTTATTTTGCCTAAATCCATCAAAATTCGAATGCTGACGGGCAGAGCGGTTATAGCCACACAAAGACCAATAAAAACAGTGGTCATGATGTCTTGCTCAAAAAAATAACCTACGGTAATACCTCCAAAAATAGGCACAAAAAATGCCATAATCGAAATAATGATGTTTCTACCTTTCAAGGATTTAAGGATATCGTCGATGTTTATTTCTAGTCCAGCGATAATTACAAGCAGAAAAATACCCAGTTCAGAAATTACTTTAATATCCTCCGTTCTGTGGATGATATTTAATAAACTTGGCCCTAGAATGATACCGGCGATAATTTCGCCAATCATGGCAGGCTGTTTAAATCGCTCAAAAATTTCTCCAAAAATTCGAGCCATTACTAATAAAATGAGCAAATTAGTAAAAAAAGGTAGTTCAAAATGTGCTTCGTTCATGGTGAGTGGAGATAGGAATTTTTAAAGAAGTTGTTAGTTGTAAGCAGTCGTAGTTTTGAGTTTTCAGTCGCAGTCGCAGTTTTCAGTGAAAGTTTTTAGTTTCAAGTTTAGCTTCGCTCTATTCTCCGCCAAGGCGGATCGGGTCAAGTTTCAGATTCAGCTTAGCCTCGTCCAGATTTGGAATTTGGAATTTCAAATTTGGAATTTAGGCTTTAGGATTAAGTTTCGTTATTGGCGCCAATTTCATCAAACTCCTCATGCAATCTTTTCATCGTTTCTAGTCGGTTTTTATGAACAACAAATGTATTAGAAATGGAATCGTGCCAACCTCTTGCATTAATTGAAAAAAAAGAAAGTGCATCAAAAGGAATAAACCTGCAAAGCGTTCTTTTAGAAATTGTTCCAAAATCAGGTTTTGAGCCGTCTTCCATAACTACAATGGTACCGGTAATAAATTTGGCTAATGATCTTGAGGTGAACGTTTCAAATACAATAAAATAAATTAGCATAAACATAAAAAAAAGTAGTTGACCTTCTAAATCACTACTGTTTTGTGTCCATTCTACAAAGCCATAATAATCAAAAGCAATCGATATATGAGTCACTACAAATGAAAACAAAAACATAATGATATAGATCGATATACTATCAATAACATAGTGTGCAAATCTTTGTCCAGAAGTTGCACAAATATTTCGATTAATTAAAAATGGTCTTTGGTTGTTCATTCAATTATTCTTTTTCGTTAGCCAAGAAAAAAACCCTTGATTTTTGCGGATATTGACTAAAACTTCTGTCACTCGGATTGGTTATCACCGACTTAATATTGACCTCATCGCCAAGTTTAAAATTTCGTTCTACGTGTTGAAAGTCTAATAAATACGGTCCACAGAAATAATTTCCGTCAGTATCCTTTTCTATAATTCCGGTGTAAACTCCTTTTTCTTTACTCATAGTTTTTCTTTCAAATATAAGAAGAAATCTTTTGACGTATAAAGGATTTTGTGAAAACAACTACAAATTAATTGCTTTTTCTGAACGATTTGTGTTTTTGGCGTAGCAATATGGAAGGCTACTAATAATTAACAACCTAGTTTTTATATTTTTTGATTAGTGCTCCAGAGACCAAATTAATGTATAAGTGTTTAGCTCCAAAATATCGTGAGTTCGACCTAAGAAAGATTAAGCAAAAAGTCTACTTCCTTCAAAATCTTCATTTATGGGCCTGCGTTCGATTTAAAGTAATTTGTTATTGAAACGCTTTGTAGCTTTTGTACTCTCGATTGATATCGGGTTGGTGGCATTTGTATTACAAAAAAGTAAACTATCACACTAAGTACACAAAGAAAACACAAAGTTTCACAAAGTTGATCGGTATTAACTATTTAAAATGGTTAAATCAGTAAGTTATAAATAAATCTGATATCGAACTCACCTTTTTTTAAGATGCAACTAACAACTTATAACTCCAAAATAGACATTTAAAAATTATGAAATGTTGTAAATTTAAGAACTAAGAAATACATCTCTTACAATTTAGCTTTATGCATTCTTCTATAATGCAACAATAAATGTAATTGTAAAGTAAATAATTAATTAAAAATAAATTAAAATTGCAATTTATTGACATTTAAAATAATCACAATAATAACAAATAAGCTTAAACATTTGTAAAAAATTTTAGTAAAAATAAAAATAACGCGATATTATAACACATTTATGTTAAAATACACAAAAAAACCACAAAAAAACGAATTTTAATAGTAAGTTTAAAATGCAATTCTTTATTTTGCAATTTGAAAAAAGCGGAAATTATCACAACCTTTTTTTTTAGATTCGAAGCGAAAAAAAATAAAATGAAAGCCAAAAAATTTTTTATAGCATTATTTTTAGTATCAACTTGGCAAAGTGTCGGACAAAACGACTATACCCTTAAACAAATAGATAGCCTTTCAAAAATTAGTGCTGCATTGTTATATACGAATCCCGCCAAAGCATATCAGTTATCCAAGTCCCTTTGCGAAGCATCAAAAAAATAGACTATGGTTTTGGAGAGGCTGTTAATTTATATTATCAATCGATTTACTTTTCTGAAGCACGTGGAGACCTAAAAAAAGCGATGTATTATAACGACCAAGCTTATCAAGGAGCAAGAACTATTAAAAATGACTCCTTGGCATTATACATTAATTTTAGAAAAAGTACACTCTTTGGCAGCTTAGGCATCTACGATAAAGCGGTTAAAATAATTGACGCGTGTTTGCAAAAAACAGATATACTTAAAAGTAAAAAAAGCAGAAGCCTTTTACGAGGAACACTCTTTAGTTACAAAGCAAAATTTTTAGCAGAAAGTGATTCCAAAACACCAAATCAAAAAATTTTAGGATATTACCTTAAGTCGATGAACGAATTTGAGAAAGTTTTGGACGAGTGTCATGACCCTGGATATTCAACAGTTGGTTTGTTTTATTACAAATTAAGCCAATTTGAAGAGGCCGAAAAATATTACAAAAAGGCCATCCAATTTTTCAAAAACAGAAAACAAATCACTTGTGAATATGAGTATACCTACTTGGCCGAACTATACTCAGAAACTAAAAAATATCCACTGGCAATTAGCTACTTAGATAGCTCAAATACATTGTGCAAAAAAGCAGTATTGAAAAACTATGCACTCTTAGCCTCCAATTGTAATATCAAGGCTAAAATTTATTTAGCGCTAAATCAAAAAGATTCAGTTATTGAATATAAAAATTTAGAGCTCGCTTATACTGATAGCCTAAATAATGAAAAATCAAAGCAAACTAAAGAATCCTTAGAATACTTGATAACTCAAAGTGAAAAAGAAAAAGACATGCTAGAAAAGAAAGGAGATGAATTTCGTTTAACTATTCTCGTTGTCATCTTAATAATTGGAATTATAATCTTGTTGTTTTTCAAAAAAGAAAATCAACTGAAAACAGAAACTCGTTCTAAGGAAAGTGATTTAATTCGAAAATCTACGGAAATAACTGAACTAAGGCAAAAAGTTGTTTCTTCTTACAGTGAACTGATTGAAATTGCAAAAAATAACGACCCTCTGTTTTCGTCTTTATTCAAGGAACTTTATCCCGAGTTTTATGAAAAATTAATGGCTATTCAACCCAATCTAACTTTAGCAGAACAACGGGTTTGTTTTTATATTAAACTCCAATTTACTACAAAAGAAATTGCAGAATATACCTTTGTATCTTCAAAAGCCATTCAAAATCGGAAGAACCGCCTTCGCAAAAGACTCAATATTGAAGAGGGCATAGATATTTATCAATGGATCGATACCTTATAATTTTTTATCATACAGGGATTCAATTTAACCAATCGTTAAAATAAGGCGCTAATCTTGCAGCAAGGCAATCTTCTGACAAATTAAACACCCCACAATCACTTGCATAATGGTCTGCTCCTTCTTCAATCAAACCGAAAGATTTGAGCTGCCTATATTCTTGTTTCTATCTCACATTGCATCAAGAAAACCAATACCTGTCCGAAGCAGAAACACAAATACTGAAATAAGTTTCACTTCAGGACTCTAAGGACTTTAGCAAAGGAACGACAAAAGTTTGCTAAAAAGAAAAACTTGGTCATGCCAAATAAATTAGTTTGGAAGGCCAATTAAAAAAAATGCTTTCCCTCTAATGCACATCTATCAACCTGACAAATATGTTTGCTAGACATTTTTATAACAAGACTCCATTTTTCAATTTCAATACTACCAAAAACACAGTAATCTCTTGATATAAAAAAGAGTATCGAAATGTAATACTCATAAGTAGATTGACTTTCAAATTCAAATTGTGATTTCTATTTTTTCACAAGACTATTTGATTTAGTATTAGTAGCCTGCATCAATACCACAACATTGCGAAAAATGCACCACTCAACCTAAAAGAAAATCAAATAAAGATTAACAATTAGAGCAACCAAATAAAAGATAAAATATTATTTATCAGTATTTTACATCTAAAAATATCCTTGTGGTACACTTGTGGTATCCTGAATTTTGGATAAAAAGCACTTCCATAAATACCTTTGTTACATCAAACAAACAGTGAGAATCAACAGATTCAAATCAATTAAATCGATTTTTGTGTACAAGTTAATAATAATAGGATGAATCAAAAATAATAATAATCATACTTTCAAATTCTACTACAATCTAACACCTAGAAAACCTTCTTTAAAAAAGATTTCAAAAAAAATCCACTCTCTAATCGACAGAAGAAGACAAACCTACAGAAATTAAGTGACGCTAATAGAAAGCTTTTAACAACCAAAATAAACTTAAAACTAATTAAAATGAATAAAAAATATTTCATTTCGGGCTTACTCCTTTTTATTTCGATCTTCTCTTACGCACAAGTAGGGATAGGAACGAAACAACCAAAATCAACATTTGATGTAACGGGAAAACCAACAGATGCAACTGCAGTAGATGGTATAACAGCACCTCGAATATCAGGAAACCAATTAAAGGCCAAAGACGCCCTTTACGGGCCAGAACAAGCAGGAACAATTGTTTACGCAACAGCCGCTGCATCTCCAACAAGCACTAAAACAGCACAAGTGACTGTTTCGGGATTTTACTATTTTGATGGAAGTGTCTGGAAACCAATTGGCAATGACATAAACATCTACAAAAACAACGGAACCATTACAGCTGGCGAAAATAGAAATGTTTTTGTTCCAGATGCAACTAATTTAAACTTTAACGGACAAGGCGGTGCCAACATCTTTAGCTATACTGATTTTGGAGAACTTGGTTTAATTGCTTATGAAGATTTTGGAAGAGTATCTTTAGCCACTGAAGGAGCTAATGGTGATATTTCAATAACAACCAAAGGTACTGATTCTGATGTTTTATTGCAAGCAACTTCAGATGCAAAAAATGTAGGTATTGGCACGCAAACGCCAACTAACAAATTACATGTATCATCAGCTAATCCACTAAGACTTGAAGGCTTGCAAAACGGCGCTACAACAGATGAAATATTGACCGTTAGTAGTACAGGCGTTGTTACTAAAACTTCAGTTGAAGCTTTTACGAATCAAAATTCTTTACCAACAGCTGCAGTATTTGTTTTAACGAGCCAAATGAATAATTTTTTAAATGGTATAGGTGCAGGCTTTAGCCAAACTACTCCAATGACTATGATTAAAAATGCCATTCCTGGACTAACTTATAATTCCAGTACAAGTACTATCACTTTTCCTCCAGGAACGTATCAAATGACTTATGTTTATGAAGCCAATCATAATAATACAGGATGTACTATAAGTTCATATATTGTGGATTTTCCAGCACCTGATTTTTTAAAAAGAATACACGGTACTGCAGCACATAATCAAGGTACAAATTCCGTTCATGGCGGTTCAATTTCTTATACAACAGTTTTACCTTCACCACTGTCTTGGGTTATTAGATTAGGTAGAGGAGTATCTGGAAATTGTACTGGAACTGGTATGAACTTAGCTGCCCCCAATACTCAATTTACTGTAGTAAGAATAGGTGATTAGCTTTTAAACCTCATCAATAAACCAATTTATTAATCTAAAGAGCTATTGATATACATACAACTCTTTGCATTAATTTAAAAAAATAATTTAAATAAAATGAACAAAAAACAATTTATTCTAGGCTTGATGCTAAGTATATCAGCCTTAACTTTCGGACAAGTAGGTATCGGAACAATTTACCCAAAATCAAATTTGGACGTAACTGGAAAACCGGCTGACGCAACAGTGGTTGATGGTATAACTGTGCCTCGATTATCAGGAAACCAATTAAAGGACAAAGACGCTGTATATGGTACCGATCAAACTGGAACGATAATTTATGTAACAGCTGCTGCATCACCAACAAGCACTAAAACAGCAGAGGTGACTAGCCCAGGCTTCTATTACTTTGATGGAACTGTTTGGAAAGCAAAAACGGGTGTAACCGCAACAGAGCCTTGGTTGGTTCAAAACTCTACGACGGAAGCAACGTCAAATTCGGAAAATATTTATCAAACAGGAAAAGTAGCAATTGGTGGAAATTTTGATAGCTCAATATCAACTAAGCAATTGGAGGTAAAAGGAGATTTTAAGTCAGAAATTGTTTTAGGAGGCAATTTAACAGGGCTAGAAGTAAATAGCCCCTTACTACCTGAAGGAACAGGGATGTACTGGACAAATCCTTCAACAGACCAATTTCACACTTTTCATGCAACATCAAATGGAGTGAATGCTTCTGCTCTTGACAATTTAACCATGCCAACTAAAATATCTAGTTTTAACGCTAATTTGAACTCTATAAACGTATATTCAAAACATAACGGAGATGCTAAGCAAGGAACTTTAGAATTGAATGGAAACGAAGGACGATTTGCTTTATATTCCAATGATTATTCAACTAATATTGGATCGATGATAAAATCAGATGGAGCAAACGGTTTACTGCTATATAATGCAGGATCTAATGTAACTGAAAATGTTACATCAAATGACAGAACACAAATTACTTTAAAGAAAGGGGAAGGAGTTAATTTTTCAAATTACAATAGTACAGGTGATTTAATTGCAAATTACAAATTTCCAAAATCTAATGGTAGTAATGGACAAGTTTTGACTTCAAATGGTTCTGGACAAATAAATTGGTCTACACCTACTGATATCAACATCTATAATAACAACGGAACCATTACAGCTGGCGAAAATAGAAATGTTTTTGTTCCAGATGCAACTAATTTAAACTTTAACGGACAAGGCGGTGCTAACATTTTTACTTTTACTGATTTTGGAGAGATTGGTTCAATTGCTTACGAAGATTTTGGAAGAATATCTTTAGCTACCGAAGGCAATAATGGTGATATATCTATTACAACCAAAGGAACAACAGGTTCAAATGTACTATTACAAGCAACTTCTGGAACAAGAAATGTGGGTATTGGAACGCAAACACCTAGTGCTAAATTACATACAAATGGGACTTTGCGTCATCAAGGATTAACAACAGATAATACACAAACAGATTTCTTAACAGTTGACTCGAATGGTAATGTAGAAAAAAGACTTTCATCAACATTTTTACCAAGCATACTATATGGAGCAAATGCAACTGATATTATTACTACAGGTGTTACAGCAAGTAGTGTTTCTGGTGATAGTACTACACCATCATTATTTGAAACTTCATTTACAATAGACCGAACATCTTTAGTAACCTTTAATTATAATATATCATTTGGTACTATCTTAAGAGGTGATACTGGTGGAGCTCTTGATGATGGAAAGACTAAATCTATTGGTTCAATTTTATCTTTTGTAAGTGTACCTGCATCTAGTGGCTATACCACGGGTCAAATTTTAACAAATGATATAAATTCTTATATAAGTTCTTCAACAGGTGATGTTAATGGAATTTTCTATTCAAATAATTCTAAATCACTTGTCCTGACTCCTGGTACTTATTCGATTAGACTTTCAGGTTATTTATTTGCAAATAGTACAGATACTCAGGGAATCAGAGCAACATTTGGAAACGGTACAATTGACCGTCTAGACGTAATTGCAGTGCCCATACAGTAGTAAAAAAGCATTACACACTGGCTAGATAATCTAACAAAAGAAACAAAACTAAATCCGATAGGCCTATTAAATATATTTCCGTACTTGTAAAATAAATCGGTATCTATTCAATAAGTTCATAAAAGGAAATCAAAAATAGCAGTGAAAACGTAACAATAAATAGCCTAGAATCATTTCAAGAAAAGATTGGAGCCAAACAGAGAGAAGTACTAGAAGCTATGGATAAAGCCGTTTACAATTTGTAAATGGCTTTTGATTTTGTGAAAAGAATGACAAATTAGGGAGAGAACTCCAAGACCAATAGCTTTAAACATAAAATTTAAAAATCGTGCTTATTAATCCTTAAACTTTTTAACCCAAAATGTCCACAAAAACAAACCTTTACGTTTACGCTCACTGGAAGGGTCTGCAAGAACCAAAGATAATTGGCGTTTTATCAGCACAACAAACCAAAGGCAGGACAACATTGAGCTTTGAGTACGATAAGGATTGGCTCAAATCAGAACAAAATTTTTTACTCGATCCAAACATTCAACTGTTTGGTGCTCACTTAATTTCAAATCAAAAAGAGAATTACCGGATTTTTCTCGACAGCATACCAGATACTTGGGGACGTACATTGATGAAACGCAGAGAAGCACAACTGGCAAAAGAGAAAAAAGAAAAACCCAAAACACTTTATGACATAGATTACCTAGTAGGTGTTTACGATGAAAACCGTATGGGAGCTTTACGCTTTAAAATAGATCCTGAGGGAGATTTTTTAGACAGTTACAAAAAGCCTTCCACTCCACCTTGGTCGTCTATCAGAGAATTACAAAATGCAGCACATATCTTCGAAAATGACGTACACAATGAAGATGTAAATCGCTGGATTTCAGTATTAATGGCACCAGCTTCTTCTTTAGGTGGAACAAGACCCAAAGCAAATATTCTTGATGCAAATAAAAATCTTTGGATTGCCAAGTTCCCTTCCAAAACAGACAACATCGATAAAGCAGCTTGGGAATTTTTAGCGTATCAATTAGCAACAAAGGCTGGAATTCAAATGGCTCCTTGCCGAAGGGAAAGAATCTTAGGCAAACATCATACCTTTTTCACAAAACGCTTTGACCGAGAAAACGGACACCGAATACACTTTTCATCTGCAATGACAATGACTGGAAATAACGAAGATACCATTCGAGACAACCCTGCAAGTTACTTAGACATAGCAGAATTTATTAGTAATTACGGAGTAAACATAGAAGCCAACCTGCACCAACTTTGGCGAAGAATAATATTTAACATAGCCATTTCCAACACCGATGATCATTTAAAAAACCATGGGTTTATTCTTACAAAAGAAGGTTGGATACTATCTCCGGCTTACGACCTGAATCCTTCCATAGACAATGCCGGCCTAGCCTTAAATATTGATACTTCTAACAATCAATTAGATTTCGATTTAGCAAAAAGTGTAGGAGAATATTTTCGTTTAAACGATAATCAAATGGAACTGATTATACAACAAGTTCTAGGAGTTACAACCAAATGGAAAACAATGGCAAATGACTTAGGAATTTCCCGTAGTGAACAAACATTAATGGAAAAAGCATTTTTAACTTAGAACAGCACAGTATACTTTATAGAAAATTTAGCTCTCCAATTTAGGTCAAATTGATTTTGCGCTCCAACTCCTTCACTTTTTCGTAAACCAAATCGCTTTCAAAACCTTTGCGAAGCAGAAAATCGCAAAACTTTCTTCGCTTGGTGAGTTTATTTTCTTTTTGCATCTGTTGCCAATGCCGTTCGGCGAGATTATCAAAATTGTCATAATATTCATCGGCAATTTCTTTTAAACCTTCCTTAATGTTATACTCCGATATACCACGCATCTTGAGTTCGCGTACAATTCGGATTTTTCCCCAGAATTTTATGCGGTGTTTGCCTCTAGTAAAACTCCGGGCAAAACGTGTTTCGTTAAGAAAACCATGTTCTATCAGGTGTACTAGAATTAAATCAATGGCTTCGGGAATCATCCTGAGTGATTCTAGTTTGGCTACCACTTCTTGATGACACCGCTCCTGATACACACAAAAATGCTCTGCTTTGCGAGTGGCTTCAGAAACTGTGTGTGATGTAGTGCCGTTCATGCGAATTTGCTTTTGATAGAAAGAACAAAATAACAGTTTTATTTTTAAAAAATAGCAAATTCAATGGCAATATCAATGACAAATTCAATGGCAAATTCAAGATAAATTTTAAATCCCTTTCATCTATAAATCATGAACTAAAAACACTACGGTTGAAACCGTGGTCAATGCTCTGTTGAAGCATGCTTCCGACTAAAGTCAGAATTCGTGCGATTTTGAATACCATGAATTTGTAAAAATTGGTGCAATTTGTGTCTAAAAAACGCTGTAACAAATCAACACACAAAAAAACCCCAATCAATCTGAAAGGGGTTTTCTACGCGGAAAAAAATCACCGATTATGCTTCGAATGGAAGGATAGAAACGTATGATTTATTATCTTTTTTCTTCTGGAACTTTACCAATCCGTCTACCTTTGCATGTAGCGTGTGATCTTTGCTGATGTACACGTTTTCACCTGGATTGTGTTTAGAACCTCTTTGTCTTACAATGATATTTCCAGCAATTGCAGCTTGACCACCATAAATCTTAACACCTAAACGTTTTGATTCTGATTCTCTACCATTCTTCGAACTACCGACACCTTTTTTATGAGCCATGACGTATGAGTTTTAAAATGTTATTATTCTTGAGTTTCTTCTTTTTTAGCTTTAGCTACCTTTTTCTTTGGTGCTTCTGCTTCTTCAGTTACAGGAGCTACCTCTTTTTTCGCTGCTTTTTTAGCACCTGAAACAGTAATTCCAGAAATTTGGATTTGCGTCAAGTATTGACGGTGTCCGTTTCTCTTTTTGTAACCTTTTCTTCTTTTCTTCTTGAAAACAATTACTTTATCTCCTTTTAAGTGTTGTAACACTTTGGCTTCAACAGAAGCTCCTTCTACAGCTGGGGCGCCTAAAGTGATTGTGCCAGCGTCGTCCAACAAAAGAACTTTCGAAAATGAAACTACATCTCCTTCTTTCTCGGCCAAACGGTGAACATAAACCTTTAAGTCTTTGCTTACTTTAAATTGTTGCCCTGCTATCTCTACGATTGCGTACATAACAATAATGTTTAGTTAATTTTAAGGTGGCAAATGTACAATTTATTTTCAGAACCGCAATCCCATTCCAAAAAATATTTAAAACAATGCATTTTGCACAAATAATGCCATTTTATAAAGGCTTCATAAAAAACTAATTAAACTCCTTTTTTTACGATATTTTTTTCTGGGCGTTTCCCGCAAGGGCGGGTCAGGCCTTACGCTACAATCTTTTTTGTGGCAGACCAGAACTCTTCAAACAGGCGATACAAAAAGCCACAAAAAAGGATTTCCGCTGCAGTCCTTAACGCGAGAATCGGTATACAGTTACATCCATCTTCGAAAGTTTAAGAAAAAAACTTCTAGACTTTTTCCAGCTCGTGCAAGGCGAAAGCAAGTGCCTATTGAAAAAAATTTAGCTGCCAACTCAACAATCCTCTTTTAAAGTAAAAAGCGGTATTTTTATTCCCACAAAAAAAACTAACTTTGTTGTAACAAAACAAGGTTTTTAAATACCAATAACAAAACCAGTAACAAATTTAGTAACAGTTATGAAAAAATCATTAATGGCTTTGAGTTCAGTTCTCTTGCTTGGAAGTGTTGCTTCTGCTCAAAAAGTAAGTTTTGAGGAGCACACTTTAGAAAATGGTCTTCATGTAATTTTGCATCAAGACAAATCAGCACCCGTAGTAATTACCTCTGTGATGTATCACGTTGGTGCAAAAGACGAAAACCCAGAACGTACTGGATTTGCTCACTTTTTTGAACATCTTTTGTTTGAAGGAACCAAAAATATCAAACGAGGCGAATGGTTTAAAATCGTTTCTGGAAACGGTGGTACCAACAATGCCAACACTTCAGACGACCGCACCTACTACTTCGAAGTGTTTCCTTCTAACAATTTAGAGCTTGGCCTTTGGATGGAATCAGAACGCTTGATGCATCCTGTGATTAACCAAATTGGTGTAGACACCCAAAATGAGGTAGTTAAAGAAGAAAAGCGCCTTCGTGTAGACAACTCTCCTTACGGAAATATCTTTCAAGCCGTAAAAGAAAACTTGTTTTACAAGCACCCTTACCGCTGGTCACCCATTGGTTCTATGGAACATTTAGATGCTGCAACTTTAGAAGAGTTTCAGGCTTTTAACGCCAAATATTACGTACCCAACAATGCCGTTCTTGTAGTAGCGGGCGACATTGATCCGGCACAAACTTTGAAATGGGTTAAACAATATTTCGGACCGATTCCACGAGGTGCAGAAGTTAAAAAACAAACTTTTGTTGAAGAGCCTATCACTAAACAAATCAATGCTACCTTCGAAGATAAAAACATTCAACTCCCGATGATAGTACAGGCTTACAGAACGCCTTCTATGAAAACCAGAGACGCCAAAGTATTAGATATGATTTCTTCTATTTTAAGCGACGGAAAAAGTTCTCGTTTGTACAAAAAATTAGTAGACGACCAAAAAATTGCACTACAAGTAGGAGCTTTTAACAACAGCCAAGAAGATTATGGCATGTACTTGATTTACGGTCTGCCGCTAACTCCGGCTACAACCGAAATGATAACTACAAGTGTAGATGAAGAAATCAAGAAAATCCAAACCGAATTAATTTCTGAAAGAGATTTTCAAAAATTGCAAAACAAGTTCGAAAACCAATACGTAAACAGCAACAGCAGTATCGAAGGTATTGCCGAAAATTTAGCTTCTTACTATTTATTGTACGGAGATGTAAATCTGATCAATACTGAACTCGAAACCTACCGTTCGATTACTCGCGAAGAAATCAGAGAGGTTGCTAATAAATACCTAAAATCAAATCAACGTTTGCTTTTAGATTACGTTCCAGCCAAAGAAAAAGAGACAAAATAAGAAAAATATCATGAAAAAAACTCTAATAATAGCAAGCTTGTTTCTAACCACTTTTATGCAAGCACAAGACCGCCCACAGCCCAAACCAGGACCAGCTCCTGTGATTAACATCGGAAAACCACAAACTTTTGAACTGCCAAACGGCTTGAAAGTAATGGTAGTAGAAAATAACAAACTCCCTAGAGTTTCCTTCAACCTCTCGATAGATAATGCACCCTATGCCGAAGGAGACAAGAAAGGTGTAGCCGATTTAACCAGTAGCATGATTGGTAACGGTACCACGACAATGCCGAAAGACAAATTCAACGAAGAAGTTGACTTTTTAGGTGCCAATATCAACTTTAGTTTAGGAGGTGCCTCGGCAAGCGGACTTTCTAAATACAGCGATAGAATTCTATCTTTGATGGCCGACGGTGCCTTAAATTCCGTTTTTGCAGCTGAAGAATTAGAAAAAGAGCGTGCTAAACTGATCGAAGGTATAAAAACAACTGAGAAAAGTGTAGAAGCCGTAGCCGGACGTGTAGAAGATGTATTGTTTTTTGGAAAAGCTCATCCTAATGGAGAATACCTTACCGAAGAAACCATCAACAACGTTACTTTGGATGATGTAAAAATGCAATATGCTACTTATTTTGTACCTGCCAATGCTTACCTAGTGGTCATAGGCGACGTGAAATTTAAAGACATAAAAAAAGCAGTAGAAAAACATTTTAAAGCATGGAAAAAAGCCACTGCACCAGCTGTTTCTTACACTGACCCAACAGATGTACAATATACACAAATCAATTTTGTGGATATGCCAAATGCTGTGCAATCAGAAATTTCGCTTGTAAATGTGTCTAATCTTAAAATGACTGATCCAGATTACTTCGCAGTATTATTGGCTAATCAAGTATTAGGAGGCGATTTTAACAGTTACCTCAACATGAATTTAAGAGAAGAACACGGCTGGACGTATGGTGCTCGTTCTAGCATTAGAGGTAATAAATATGTAGGCAAATTTAAAGCCAACACTCAAGTGCGAAATGCAGTAACAGACAGTGCTGTTGTTGAATTTTTTAAGGAAATTAAAAAAATCCGCACAGAGAAAGTTAGCGAAGACATGTTGAAGAATGTTAAAGCAAGCTACGTGGGTAACTTTGTGATGGGTATGGAAAAACCAGGCACCATAGCACAATATGCTTTACTAACACAAACCCAAAACTTGCCAAAAGACTTTTTTGAAAACTACGTAAAAAACATCAATGCCGTTACAGCAGACGATGTATTGAGAGTTGCTCAAAAATATTTTTCAGCCGATAATTCTCGTGTTCTTGTTACAGGAAAAGCCTCGGAAGTGTTAGCCGGTTTAGAAGCTCTTAAAATTCCTATTTTCTATTTTGACAAATACGGAAATCCTTCTGAGAAACCAGCTACCTCAAAACCAATTCCTGCCGGTGTAACCCTTAAAACGGTTTACGCCAATTACATCAAAGCGATTGGTGGAGAACCAGCTGTAAAAACAGTAAAATCTGTCATGATGGTAGGAAGTACAACCATTCCGCAAGCACCACAGCCCTTGACTTATACTCAAAAAATGGACAATAAAAACCGTTTGGCTGTTAGCGTTGCCATGGGACCAATGACTATGATGAAATCAGTAGTGAGTGACAAAGTAGCTTACATGAGTCAACAAGGTCAAAAAATGGATGTTCCAGCCGACCAGTTAGCCGAAACAAAAGCTTCTGCTAAGTTTTTTCCTGAACTTACTAGTACAGACGGGGAGTTAACTGCTATTGAACCAATAGCTGGTGCAGATGCTTATGCCGTAACCGTCGGAAAAACAACCAAATACTACGATGTAAAAACAGGTTTAAAAGTAGCCGAATCTAACACACAAGAACAAGGCGGACAAAAAATGGTATCAACTACCTACTTTAAAGATTACAAAGAAGTAAAAGGAGTTAAATTTCCATACACCGTTGTAATGAACGTAGGAATCGAACTTGACATCAAAATGAATGACGTGAAAGTAAACGAAGGCGTTACCGATGCTGATTTTCAATAAGATAAAAAGACTTTTGAATGAGAAAAACCGTCAGAAATGGCGGTTTTTTTTTGTGGGAAAAAATAGCTTTTGGATATTGAAAATTGGAGATCCTAAAACCTCAATTAAGAGTTGAAAATCTGTCGTGTGAGGCGTTGAGTGGAGCTCTCCCGATGGTATTGCGAGGTACGAAGCAATCATCGGGAAGCGGGAACGGAACGCCGACCCGTAGGGGCACGCCCAAATAAAACTGAAAACTAATTTTTCTTTGCCGATAAATAAATCCCCACGAAAATAATTACAGCTCCCACGTATTGCATCGGGCTGAATAATTCGTTGTCTAAAATGCCCCAGAAAAAGGCAACTACGGGAATCATATAGGTTACAGACGCAGCAAAAACAGGAGACGACATCTGAATCAAGTTGAAGTAAATAATATTAGCCACTCCCGTTCCGATAACGCCTAAAATCACAATATACAACATAGCTGTTTGCACTTCGTCTTGGTCAATTACAAGCACAAAATCAGTTGAGAACAAAACAATCAGTGCCGGAATGGCCACCACTACAAAATTTCCTGCCGTGATGGCTAGGGGTTTGACATCGGATAAATATTTTTTAATCAAATTGACGTTTAACGAATAGCAAAATGCGGCAAAAACCACTAACAATGCATACCAATAATTTTGATTCGGATTATTAGCTGCTCCATTTGCAATAAGCAAAATACTACCTGTGAGTCCGATGATAACACCAAAAACTTGCCGCCGCTGCACGTTTAAACCAAAGGCCAAAACCCCAATAACCAATGCCCCAAGCGGCGTCAAAGAATTTAAAACCGCCGTAATCGAGCTGGAAATTTCTGTTTCGGCAATGGCAAAGAGATATACCGGCATGAACGTTCCAATAAAAGCAGTCAAAGCAATAAACTTCCACTTGCCATGCGGAATTGTAGTAATGCTCTTAAAACCAATAACCAACAAAAAAAGGGTGGCGAAAATAATGCGTAACGAACCCAACTGATAAGGGGTCAAACCAATCAATCCGCGTTTAATGAGAATAAACGAACTACCCCAAATTAAAGCAAGTGTGACAAGCAGAATCCATTTTAAGTGTTTTGAAAACATCGTATCCATTTTAACTTTGGCAAAATTGTAACTTTAAAATGAATATTAAATGGTTTTTTTGGTTATTTTTGTATTGAAAATTAAGCGCGTTAATCTTATAAAAACCTGCTGTAAATTAAATCATTATGAAAAAATTAGTTTTTACCCTCGCACTATCATCAGTGTTATTAACGAGTTGTAAAGAGAAAGCTACAACCGAAACCGCTACCCAAACAGAGGCCAAAACAACCGCTGCTGTTGGAAAAGTAGAAACCGCTAGTTTTACTATTGAAGGAATGAGTTGTGAGATTATGTGTGCCTCAAAAATTCAAAAGGAACTTACGGCTACAGAAGGCGTTCAGAAAGCAACCGTTGACTTTGAGAAAAAAATGGCAACAGTAGAATACGATGCATCCGTTACTTCTCCAGAGAAATTAATCGAGAAAGTAGAAGCTGTAAACGGAGGAGATTCGTATAAAGTATCGAACCTGAAAAACTCAGCCGACAAAGCGATGCTATTCAAAGAGAAAGAAAAAGAAAAGAAAAAATCGCGCAAAGAACGCAAAGCAGAAGAAAAAGCTGCCGCTGAAGCTAAAACTGAATCTGCAACTGCAAAACCAGCGTGTTGTTCAGCTAAAAAATCATGTGGCGAGAAAAAAGAATCGTTGTAAAAGACTTTTTCAAATTCGCTTCGCAGCTTAGGTAAAAAGAAAAGTAGTTTTAAGATAACTTTCAATCAATAAAAGCAGTTGTACTATCAAACAACTTGAATTATTGTTTACATTTCAGTTTATTTTTGAAGTACGATAAAATACTACATAGCACAAAAAAAGGCCTCAATATTTTGAGGCTTTTTTTTGGAAATAAAATCACTGTAAAAGACCTTATAGGTTTTAAAAACCTATAAGGTCTGATATTTAAACCTATAGCTCAACTTCGTCCTATAATTGGCGTTCTAAAATCTACAATAGCAACTTTCAAAATTAACTTCTTCCTAAAAATATCACTACCACTAATCGTTTTTCATATTAAATGAGAAGAAATATTCCACAAAAAAAAAGCCCCGTTAACCCGAAGCTTTTTCCAACAAACCAAACTAAAACTAACATTTTTAAAAACCTAAACCAACGGCCATTGCAGTGGCATTTATATTAAAATCAGCGACTTTAGTAGCAGCCCCATTGGTAAGATTTAATCGATAAACGGCAGTCATATTGTTCGATTTCAACAATCCGAAAGCCATATTACTCGCTCCACCTACATCAAAACCATTTTCTGCCTCAATATTTACGCCAAGAGGACCAACCTGTACTAACGTACCGGCATTTGGCGGAATTTGTCTGTACATCATGTCATTTTCCGAATCAATAACGTACAAAGTTGTAGCTGTTGACGAAGCAAAATTATTATCATAAGCACCGGAATTTACATTTGGAGTTCCAGGGTTGAGCATTCCATCAGTAAAAACTACAGTTCCTAAATCTGGATGTAATCGTAAATTTTGACCGGTATTACTTACCAATCGAATTCGGTCTACAGTTGGATTAAAATCAAAACCAAAACTAGTACCTGATAAAGCAGGCATTAAAGCCGAACCAATCGCGGTAACTTGCCCGTTAGCAGTATTCACGGTTAATAATCTACTTTGATTGGTAATTGCATACAAAGCGCCATTTACTGGTCGGAAATCAAGACCCACGACTGTCTCTCCGTTGGACAATCCGATTAAATCTACCGAATTCATCATCGGACTCATCGGATTAAAACGAAATAATTTATTATCGGCAGAAGTTGCATACGCAATCGGATTGGTTTTGATGGCCAAACTTTTTACCATTAAATTAAAAGTTCCTACCCAAACTGCTTTAGCCGTTTCTAAGTTGATGGTGTACAATCTTGAGTCGGTATCATTTTTTACCACTGCAAGCGCCACGCTATTATCGGCGATGATATCAAAACCACCCACACCCATAAAGTCTACGGTTAAATCGCCCACTTCTTGCAATCCTCCATCATTAGGTGGCATCTGAATATACAATTTATCTTGAGCAAAATCAATGTCATACAACATTGTCGAACTTGCACCAGCCACACTATTCGTGTAAGCTACAGCACCAATTTGTGGATTCATCCCTCCATTAATATTTCCGTCAGTGGCTACCACGGTTCCCAATTCAGGATGTAACCGCAAATTTTGTCCCGAATCCGTCACTAACCGAATCCGATCTACGGTAGGATTAAAATCGATAGAAGCGTTTTGACTGGCAATAGCCGGTGTAAAAGGTGCCATGCCAAGTGCTGTTGCTAAACCTGATTGCTCATTAATGAGATACAATCTACTGCTTGAGCCTAAAGCATACAATTGTCCTGTAGCAGGACGATAATCTATACTTAAAAGTGTTTCGGCTGTTTGCAAACCAGAAACATTGAGTGTTGCAGTAGGTGCGTTTAAATTCTGTGCGTTGTAATACACAATTTTATTGTCGCTGGTCAAAGCTGTAAAACTGGCATTTGGAGCCGGAGCCGGCATATCTACTATTGGAGCTGAAGTTCCGTCATCATCGCTACAAGACATGATTAAAACGCATGCTGTTGCCATCAAAAAAAGCGACAAAGTTTTTGTGGTAAAAAATAGTTTTTTCATACTGTTAATTTTATGGATTTACTACACGTACGAAAACTTTATTTCTATGGTTTTAAAAATCCCCAAAAAAAATTACAGAACCTAAAATACAATCAAGCCAATTACATTTTCTAAAAAAACAAAAGACTTTTTTGGGCGTTACCCCGCCTTGCCTAGTAAGTATCTTTTCCTTAAGTCAAACGGCATTTAGGCAAGGCGGGGTCAGGCTGTCCATTCCCGCTTTTTTTGGGCACGCCTTTCAGGACGTTCCCAAAAAAGAGCTCCATTTCCATCCTTAACGCAAACTCACTTGAAAAAGAAAATGCTATTTATAATTCCAGTTGCATTACAATCTTAACTTGTAGTAGCTTTCTTTGACAACAACCTAAAGAGTTCATTACAACTTATAACTTACCGAAAATAAAATCACCCTCGGCATAATAAATCGAGCATTGTTTACGATGCTAAAATCCGAAAACGAAAAGCTGTTTTTAGCGGGATTATCAAACAAGTTATTTACCGAAAGTTCAAACCCAAACGGATTATTTTTCTTTTGATAGCGCAGCGAAGTACTGGCTATTTCAAAGAAATTACTTTGATTGCGATCGTCGGTGTTTTTGAGGTTTTCGTAACTGAATTTGTACACAAAACTTTTCAGAAATTCAATCGAACCGCTAGTGTTGAATGCATCGGTTTTAAAATTCGTGTCTGTTAAACCCCTAAACTGACTAAAACCTTTTTTATAACCTACTTCTAAAGTGGGCCAATCGCGTTTGGCCGTTCGTAAAGTAACGCCTACATTTTGACTGTTGCGGTTATTTTCGGTGGTAACATCGTTAAGCGTTTGGATATAATTAAATCCACTTACACTAGTATTAATGCCCACCCGAAAACGGTAAATTTTCTTTTCGAACGAACCGTAAAATCGCCAGTTGGTTTCTGGATTATCCGTAATTACAGGCGTGCTGAATTGATTGATGCCACTCAACACAATATCGTTTCGGATGGTTCGTACTTTTTTATTATAATTGGCATTGGCAAACCAAGTAATGCCGCGGTACATATTCATCTTACGGTAACTCAACGAAGCATTATGAAAACGCTCGTTGCGCAACAAGGCATTACCACGACTCACCGAATTATAGCCATTAAGCGTAAACCGATTGGCCAATTGATTCACCTCCGGAAAATCATTTTCTAATTTGTAATTAAAAGTCAACGATTCCGATTTATTAAACTCGAGTTCACTCGTAAATTGTGGTTGAAACAAGGTTTTAGACAATTGATAAGTATCGTTTACTTGTTCGGTTTTCAAGTCGTACCAATGAAAATACAATCCTGGCTTGTTAGTCCAAATGCCTATTTTGAATTTGTATTCCAATCCGATATAAGCGTCGTTCAATTGATAATCTACCGCATTTCCGAAACCCGCCGAAGCAAAATCGTTAATCGTTCCGTTGGTTAAAAATTGTTTTTCAGATGTATTGAAAGTCGATTTTCCGTAATTATTTCCAATATTGGTATACAAATGGTTAAAATTGTTGATAATCCAATAATGTTTGAACAAGGCATCAATGCTGTTGGTTTTGGTTTTGATGATTTGGTTGATGGTATAGGTTTCATCGTCTTGCAACGGAATCAATCCTGCCAGAAACGGCTGATCGGTAAACCACGTATTTTGAGGTGTTTGTTGTTCGAAGGCTTGGTTCACCACAAAAGTAGTTGTGTGCTTGTCGCTGATGCTTTTGTGCCATTCCACATATTGTTTAACCGAAGAATTGTCGGCAGATTGCAAGGTTTCAAATGTACTTGCATTTAGATTGGTAACTGAATTTAAAATATTGACTCCATCATTGTTACTCGACTGGTATTGGGCATTGTAGTAGAGTTTTTCTTTTTTGGTAGGCGAATAATCGAGTTTTACATTTCCTATGCCTAAAAAACTTTCGTTGGAAACGTCTTGATTTCGGTTTTCAAAAGTGAGCGATTCGTTTTGTAAATATTCGATTTTACTTTCCAGTTTTTGATCTAAAAGTACGTTGCTGAAAATGGCAAAACCCGAAACTTCTAGTTTTTCCGAAGCCGTATAACTGAAATTTAACGCCCCAAAATGCGACTTGTTTCGCACCACATCGGTGTTATCATTGGTAAAATCCCACAAGTTAGAAAGCGATTTTCGTCCTGTGAGAAAAGTACTCGCACCACCGTCAAAACGCATCAGGTCTTGGTAGGTAAAAGTACTTCGCCCAATATTATTGCTGTCGCCAATGAAACTCACGTTGCCTTTGGGACTGTAATAAAACAAAGCTGCATGACCAAGGTAAAAACCATTATCGCCATTACCCACCTCAACACCGGCTTCTACATCGCCAAAAACAAATTTCTTTTTGTCTTCTTTGAGCTTTACATTCATCGCCAAATCTTCGGAATCAGACACTTCTTTCAAAAAACCCACTTGGTTAAAATTGTCTATCACTTCAATTTTATCCAAAGCATCAGCTGGAATATTCTCGACCGCCAGTTTGGTTCCGCCTCCAAAAAAAGATTTTCCTTCCACCAGCATTTTAGTCACTTTTTTACCCTGAACGGTAACACCACCGTTTTTATCCACTTCCACACCGGGGAGTTTTTCGAGTACTTCTTTCATTTTACGTTCGTTGCCGTTGGCAAAACTCTTCACATCAAAGGTCATTGTATCTTTTTTGATTACGATGGGTTTGAACTCGTGTTTGATGATGATTTCTTTGAGGTTTTCGCCCGTAGCTTTGAGTTTAAAGTTGTGTGTGGTAATTGTGGAATTGGGTTCTACAATTAATACTTCTTGGGTGTAACCAATATACGAAACCACGATTTCATATTTCACGTCGTTATCAAGTTCGAGACGAAAACGGCCTTTGTTGTCGGCCATAGCAAACTTGATTCCAGCCTTTTCTTGCAAGGGTTTTGCAATTAAGTTAGCGGATTCGAGGGGTTTATTCAACGTATCAGAAACTACTCCCGAAATTATTTTTTGGGAAAAAGCGGAGAAAGAAATGAGAAGAAATAGTAGCAGGAATTTGGGCATTTAAAAAGTTTATTTTTTGAGAGAAATGTGAGTTAGTATCTCAATCCTCATTAATTTTATTGTCTAAAAATTTTAAATATTCCTTGTCAGACAACCACTTGCCTTTACTAGGTTTAGTAATTTCAAATTTTTTATTTGTGTTTAAATCAATCTTTGTAACGCCCAAAACTACATTTCTATTGTGTAATTCTAAAATTAAACCAGGTAAACCCGATTCTCCCACTGGTCCAAAAGGCGCTGGAATAGCGGGACAATACCATGCAAATATGGTTCTTTTAAAAACTCCTAACTTTCCATTATCGATTGTAATAATTCTAGAGGCTTTAAAACACATAAAACCATCAATAATTTTACTCTCATCGCTCAAATCCCACTGATAATCAGTCTGTGATTTAATGATAATTTTTCCAAAATCTTCGTCATCAATTTCATTTAGCAAAGTTTTTGAATTCCTTATGTTATAAAATTTACCTGAAATTCCACTAAATGCAATTGCAATCGCTACTGTTCCCCTATCGTCCATGATAGGGTCAAGGGAAAATACCGATTCTTCTAAATTAAATCTAAGAGTGTACGACAAAAAATGTGATGACTCTTTTGCTACTTTAAAGAAATCTGCATCAGGTCCTTTGTCAAACATAGCATCGTCATTTATCATTAGCTTGTATTTTACTTCACCGATAGTTGCTTGGCAAGCGACATTAAAAGATCCTGAAACTAATACTAATAGATATAAATATTTCATTATTTTATAATTAAACAAGCCTTGGGACTCAAGGCTTGTATTTTTAAAATTTAGCTCGATTACTTTCTTTAGGGTTCAACTGAAGTTACCTTTTTAATACCATTATCTTTGTAACAAGCATCTCGCCCTGCTTGTGCATATGCAGTAGCTTGCGCCATAGTAGCTCCATTATTTCTATAATAATTAATTGAAGCCGCATATGCGTCATCACACTGCTTTTTTGTGAGCTTAGGATCAGAAAACTTTTCCTGTATTTTCTGTTCTGAAGTATTCCCCATACTACTTCCTACAAATGCTATCATTGCGATAGCTGTAAACATTACTTTTTTCATTTTGTTTTGATTTAACGATAGTCTTAATAGACTAACAGACCAAAAAAGAAAAAATGCTTTTAGCAAAGCTTTTATAGGGATTAACACAACATTAACCAAAAAGAACGTTTTATTGGAGCAATATACTACTTTTATTGAGAACATTTTTAAAAGGGAAAAAGTATTTTACAACACAACTATATTTCCTGCTATTTCAATTGAGTTCTGCTTTTTCTTGCAATGATTTTGCAATTAAATTGGCCGATTCAAGGGGTTTATTCAACGTATCAGAAACTACTCCCGAAATTATTTTTTGGGAAAAAGCGGAGAAGGAAATGAGGAGGAATTTGGGCATTTATCTGTCGAATAAAGGTGGCGACGAAAGCATCTTTTTATACTCTTCTTCTGTAATTAATTTTCCTTTTGTGGGTTTTTCTATAATTTTCTCATCGTCACTTAATTCGATTTTTTTGGCACCCCAAGTGATGTTTCTCACTTGAAGTTCTAAAATTAAACCTGGCAAGCCATTGAAGCCTTTTGGCCCATAACTAAACGGAATACTTGGGCAATACCAAGCTATAATTGCATGTTTAAAAGTACCTTCTGAATTCACTATAATTTCTTCCGAAGTTGCTTTATAACATAAATAGCTGTCAATATATTTACTCTCATATTCTAATTTCCACTCAGTTTTATTGGTATAACTGATTCGGTATTCGCCCAAATAGCTATTTATGTATCGCATTTTCGTATCTAAATCAGAGGAGATGTAAAACGATGTGAAAGCTTCTGAAAAAGCAATCGCAAAACTGGTTTCCTCATTTTTAATGGTTTCAATCATCTTGAAATAAGAGTCAGTCTTATTTGCTACTAGAGTAAAATTCAAAAGTTCGGCTCCTCTTTGGGCTTTTGCATAATAATCCTTTAATCCGTCCGAATTCGAAAAACCCTCGTCGTAACCAATTTTTAAGCCGTAGTTTACTTTTACAAAATTGGTTTGAGAAAAGCTTAGACTACTACAGAGTAGAAATAAAATCAAAACTTTATTTATCATATTTTTGAATTTTAAGCGGTTAAGGTAATGAGAAAGAAATGGAGCATGATTGTAAAATCAAAAAACTAAAATTTTAATAAAAAATAAATTATACATCAATCCGTCGATGGATAAATATGCATGTAGAAATCCATATAGCTATAAAATAAATTTAAATCCTTACGGTCTTCTTGAATACAATCATCTTTTGCGCTTTTTTCATTAAAACTTATGGATTCGATTCCGATAACTGTATTATCCACCACAACTTCCAAAATAAGACCCGGTAGACCGCAAAATTCTCTAGGTCCAAATTGATAATTTAATTCAGGACAAAAATAGGCAATAACTTCTTTATCAATTATAGCGCCACCTTGACCACGATTTTTTATTTGGCAAGTCGCTTTTAAGCAAGAATAATTATCTATCAATTTTGTTTCATTTGTAATATTCCATTTGTAATCAGAGATTTTAGTCCTTATCGCGAATTTAGCCCCCATAGTCTCTCTTGATTCAAATATTTCATTATCATTCAGGCTAGTTTCGACATATTTTCCACCAAAAGATAGTATTTTTCGCAACCTAACAGACATTAAATCTACATCGTCAATTTCCATGTTATCAATCAAAGAAAATTTTGATTTTTCATTACAAATCGTAAGCATATATGACAAAGGCTTTGTTTTTGAAATCCTTTCAGATAAATCACTAACTTTTGTTTCTTTTAAATCAAAGGGCGTGTAAACCTTGTAAATACAAGTTAGCGTTCTACTATTTTGTGCAGATGAAAAAGAAATACAGAAAAAGGCAAATAAAAAGAAAATGTTTTTTTTCATTTTGTATTTTTCAAAAAAGACTGTAAAAACAAGTTTTACAGTCTAAATGATTAATTGATAGATATGGACTTTTTAACTTTAGGTCCAGACTCTTCAAGGCAAGTAGCCATAACATCTAAGCCTATATCATTTGCTGTATTCATATTTCCTGTAGCAGCATACGCAGCATCACGAGCATCTGTACCTTCTTTGTAACAATCTCTTGTTACTGCACTACCCTCAGGACTTTTAACTTCTACAGTATGCCCCATACTACTTCCTACAAATGCTATCATTGCGATAGCTGTAAACATTACTTTTTTCATTTTGTTTTGATTTAACGATAGTCTTAATTGACTAACAAACCAAAAGTAG